>Ga0209097_10000053_pt1 | contig 142492 bp, 146 predicted proteins | sample AD_UKC052_MetaG_FD_184419 | JGI IMG/M metagenome (GOLD analysis project Ga0209097, IMG submission 184419) | Active sludge microbial communities of municipal wastewater-treating anaerobic digesters from USA - AD_UKC052_MetaG (SPAdes) (version 2) | ecosystem: Engineered > Bioreactor > Anaerobic...
TTATTCTGCCGTTGATAACCAGCATGGCAAAAATGATCCGGCTCAGCTGGCGAAAAGTCACCGGTTTCAATAATGGTGCAATATTTTGTAAATATGCTAAAATCTCTGTCATGGGCTTTTTGTGGTAGATTTGTTTTTGTTGTAAACTACAACTTTACCCTAAAAGCCCATTTTTTTATTCAACTAATTTTGGCGAAGGTATTGATCCTCAGGATGGATTTTAACTGGTCTGCAACTTTTTTGCAGACCCTGCGTATATTCTTATAGAACTTTGGACAACAAGAGGTAAAGAGAATCGTGGAACAAAATGAGGCCATGTGGCTGATGCAGGCCAGGAAAGGCAATGACGATGCCTTTGCAGAACTGGTGGAGCGGTATCAGCGGCCGGTGTTTAACCTGTGTTATCGGATGTTAGGCAATGAAGCCGAGGCCGAAGATGCCGCCCAGGAGACTTTCTGGCGCGCGTATCAGTCGCTGCACCGGTACGATGACACACGCTCATTTATCACCTGGCTGCTCTCCATCGCGGCGCATTACTGCATCGACCAGATCCGCAAACGCCGCATGCCCCAGCTTTCCATCTCTTTACTCCCAGACGAGGCAGCTCCCGATCCGCTGCCGGGGCCAGAAATGAGCGCGACACGCCGCGAGGAAGAAACCCTGCTGCATGCGCTGCTGGAAAAGCTGGCCCCGCAGGATCGCGCAGCGATTATCCTGCGATACTGGCATGAAATGTCAGAGGATGAAATTGCCGCAAGCCTGGGGTTGACGGTGAGCGCGGTGAAAAGCCGCCTGCACCGCGCCCGCCGGGTGCTTGCTGAAATGTGGCAGAAACAACAGCAGCCGGCTGGCTCCTTTGAGAGGAGGACACATGAAATATCCGCAGTTTGAAGAAACGCCGCGCCGTGTGGCGGATGAAGCACCAGAAGAAGCCCTGGCTCAGGCCTGGCAGGCGGTGCAAACACGGTTCAATGCGGCCCCCATGGCTGCGCCGCGCAGCGGGTTTGCCGGGCGATGGAAGGCGCGCCTGCCCGAAAGACGCCTGCAGCGGCAGCAGCGCGTGGCCTGGATTTGCGCCGGCACAGGCTTTGGCCTGGGCTGGCTGCTGTTGATGGCGGTGTTTTTAAGCCGCGCTTTCACCATCTCACCCGAGGGCCTGTTTGTGAGCCTGCTTTACACCAGCGCGCAATGGATTGCGCTGGTCCAGCAGGTGCAGACCGGGCTGACAAACATCTTCCAGGCGATTCCGGGTCTCGCGCTGCTGCCAGTGGCCATGGCAGCCTTGTGCCTGATCACGATGAGCCTGCTGAGCCTGGGATGGATGGCGGCGCTGGGACGGGCTTATAACGGACAGTCCAAAATTCGTTAAGCCGCGTTCTGTTCAAAAAATCTGAAATAAAATCTCATCCTGAGGAGAAGAAGACATGAAATCCATTCAAAAAATTGCTTTGATAATGCTTCTGACGCTGGCGGTCTTTCTGGCCTTTCCGACCCCTGTGTCAGCTCATTCATCCACTGATGACCAGGTGGTGTTTGGCGACACCTTCCGCCTGGAAAGCGGCGAGGAAGTGGACAACCTGTATGTGATGGGCGGCACTGCCACCCTTGAAGAAGGTTCCACTGTCAACGGCAGCCTCTACCTGATGGGCGGGGTGGTCGATTCCAACGGCCAGATTAACGGCAGCGTGCAGATCTTCGGCGGTTCGCTGAAGCTGCGCAGCAAAGCCGTGGTGGATGGCGACGTGGATGTGGTGGGCGGCTCGGTGACCCGCGAAGAGGGCGCTGACATCAAGGGCGATTACAACCCCAATGCCCACTCGCTCAATATCCCCAATATCCCTGACTTCAACGGCGTGCCCAATTTGCCTGATCAGCGCTGGGGCAACTGGGACTTCACCCCGGGCTTTCCCTATATGTATTACGGTAACAACATGTTCATGGATGTTTTGGGCACCCTGGGCGGCATCATCATTATGGCCATTCTGGCAATGCTGGCTGTGCTGCTGCTGCCGCGCCCAATTGAGCGCGTGGCCCAGGCGGCTGTCAAGGCTCCCGGATGGACCGGCGGCATGGGCCTGCTGACCCTGGTGGTGGTGCCCTTCCTGCTGGTGATCATGGTTCTGACCTGCATTTTGAGTGTCCTGGTGCCGGTGGTGGTGCTGGCCCTGGTGGTTGCCGGCATGATGGGCTGGATTGCCATCGGCCTGGAATTGGGCAAGCAGATGGGCAAGATGCTCAAGGTGGACTGGCATCCCGCCATCTACGCGGGCATTGGCACACTGGTGATGTGCCTGGTCTCGGCTGGCATGAGCCTGGTACCTTTTGTGCAATGCTTTAGCTGGATCCCCAGCACGATTGTGCTGCTGGTGGGCCTGGGCGCGGCGCTGCTGACCTTCTTTGGCAGCCGCAATTGGCCCAACCCGGCCGTGGCTGCAGCCGCCCCAGCCCCTGCTTACACTGTGGTGCACGACCGGCCTGTGGTAGAATCAAATGTCGTGGAACCGGCCGCCCCGGTGGTGGAAGAAACCCTGGCTGGTGAGACGCCCGCTTCACCCGAAAACCCGGCTGAAGACCTCAAATAAACCTGGTTTCAAACTTCGGGCAGGTGAAAGCCTGCCCGAAGCCAACAAGGAGATCATTATGAAAAGACCCTTATGGATTGTGCTGATTGTGCTGATGTTGACCTCGATGGCCTGCTCGATCACCATCAACACCCCAAAGCTGGTGACCGGTGAAACCAAGACAGTGACCCTCGATCAAGCCCTGGGAAATGACAAGCAAGTGCGCCTGAACCTGAGAATGGGCGCTGGTAAAATGGAAGTGGAACCCGGCAGTGAAAAACTGCTTACCGGCACCATCAAATATAATGTGCCGGGCTGGGAACCCAAGATCACCCGCGGCACCGACCTGCTGATGGTGGAACAGGGCAGCATGGAAAATATCACCGGTTTGCCAAGCGATGATGTGGTCAACGAGTGGTCTCTGGCGATCAACAAAAACGTGCCGATCAAGCTGATGGTGGATGCCGGAGCTTACCAGGGCAAACTGGATTTGAGCGGTCTGAGCATTGTTGAGATGCGGTTCAATGACGGCGCCAGCCAGGTTGAAATCAACTTTGATGAACCTAACCCGGTGGTGATGGAAAATCTGGAATACAAAACCGGGGCTTCTGAAGTGAAGCTGATTGGCCTGGCCAATGCCAATTTTGACCGGATGCGTTTTGAAGGCGGCATGGGCTCCTACACCTTTGATTTCAGCGGCAAGCTGACTCGCGACGCCGAAGTGACGGTCAAATCGGCGGCCAGCAACATCGTCATCATCATTCCGGAAGGCCTGCATGCCAAAATCATTAACAAAGGCGCGGTGTCCAGCATCAGCACCGAAGGCGCCTGGCTGGTGAAAGACAACACTTACGAAGCCACAGGCGAGGGCCCGCTGCTGACCATCACCCTGGATACGGGCGTCAGCAACATGGAATTGCGGCACGAGTAAGCTGCCCTTTTTGAAAGACCATTCCCCTGGCAGGTTTTGCAATTTGCCAGGGGAATTTTGTTTTTGAGCTGTGATATAATTGCGCGGTAGAGGTAAAAATTCAAATGAAACTCGAAATCTCAATCACCTACTGCGCGGTCTGACATTACACCTTTCAAGCCACCGGTCTGGCGGCTGAACTGCTGAAAAACTACGAGGCCTCCATCTCATCGCTGACGTTGATCCCTTCAGACGGTGGACGGTTTGAGGTGGTAGTGAATGATCAACTGCTTTACTCGAAACTGGCGACTCTGCGCCATGCGCAGCCGGGCGAAGTGACCGGACTGGTTGAAAAATTTCTAAAGGATGGCAAGGGATGATGAATAAAAAAGGACGTGTCTTTTCTGGAGCCCGCCCCACCGGGCGGCAGCACCTGGGCAATTATCTGGGCGCGGTCAAAAATTATGTGGCCCTGCAGGATGAATTTGAGTGCGTGTACTGCATTGTGGACCTGCATGCCCTGACCACCCTGGAAACCACCGAAAACCTGCGCAGCAACACATACGAAATGGCGCTGGATTGGCTGGCGGCCGGTTTGCGCCCCGAAGAGACGATCCTGTTCATCCAGTCGCATGCGCCCCAGGTTTGCGAGCTGCACACCATCCTATCCATGATCACGCCGCTGGGCAAACTGACCGACCTGCCAACCTTCAAGGAAAAGGTGCGCCAGAATCCGAACAATGTCAATTACGGCCTGGTGGGCTACCCGGTCTTGATGGCCGCCGACATTCTGCTCTACCGCGCCAGTGTGGTGCCGGTGGGGGTGGACCAATCGCCGCACCTGGAATTTGCCCGCGAACTGGTGCGCACCTTCAATTACCACTTCAAAACCCAGGCGCTGGTTGAACCCGCCACCCGCTTTACGGAAGTGCCCAAAGTGCTGGGCATTGACGGCCAGCAAAAGATGGGCAAAAGCCTGAACAATCACATTGAACTGGCGGCGACCCCTGAAGAAACGCAGAAGCGCGTGCTTTCGATGGTCACCGATCCGCAGCGCCAGCGCCGCACCGATGCCGGCAACCCGGATGTGTGCAATGTGTTCTCACTGCACAAAATATTTTCCTCAGCCGACGAAGTGGCGATGATCAACGCGGAATGCCGCAAAGCCGGCATTGGCTGCGTGGATTGCAAGAAGCGCCTGGCGCATGATCTGAATGAGAGCCTGGTGCCTTTCCGCGCCCGCCGTGCTGAAATTGACCAGAACCCCGACCGGGTATGGGAAATTTTGCACGACGGTGGCCGCCGCGCCCGTGCCATTGCTGATGAAACCATGCGCGATGTGCGCGCTGCGATCGGTCTGCCTTAAGCCGTGAGGGCGGTTTTGCAGCGGGTCACGCGCGGCAGCGTGACAGTGGATGGCGAAATGGTGGCCAAAATTGGCCCCGGCCTGGTGATCCTGCTGGGCGTGGGTCACGGCGATGACGAAGCCAAAGCGAAGGCCATGGCCGAGAAAATTGCCATGCTGCGCATCTTTGAAGATGAGGCTGGCAAGACCAATTTATCCCTGCTGGATGTGAAAGGCGAAGCCCTGGTGGTTTCGCAGTTCACGTTATATGCTGATGCTCGCAAGGGCCGGCGCCCATCCTTTACGGATGCGGCCTTGCCCGAGGTGGCCCGCCCGCTGGTGGATACCTTTGTCAGCCTGCTGCGCGCCCAGGGCGTGCCAACCGGAGAGGGTGTTTTTGGCGCTCATATGCAGGTGGAACTGGTCAATGACGGACCGGTGACCATCAACCTTGAATTGTGAATCATGTTTGGCTGAAAGGAAAAGATCATGGCCACAGAAAAAGCGATCACGGCTGATCGTTCAAATTTGACCCGCTTTGCCTGGCTTTCCATTGGCGCAGCGGTCACCACCATTACGTTAAAAATCACAGCCTATTTGCTGACCGGTTCGATTGGCCTGCTGTCAGACGCGATTGAATCGGGCGTCAACCTGATTGGCGCGATCATGGCACTGGGCATGTTGAGCGTGGCCGCCCGTCCGGCGGATGAAGAACATGCTTTTGGCCATAACAAGGCCGAATATTTTTCCAGCATTGTGGAAGGCATCCTCATCCTGATCGCTGCCATCAGCATCATCTGGACCTCAGTAGGCCGCCTGATTAACCCGCAGCCGCTGGAATCATTGGGCATAGGCCTGCTGGTTTCGGTGGGCGCTTCGGTGTTGAACCTGGTGGTGGGGCAAATTCTGATTCGCACGGGCAAGAAAAACAATTCCATTACCCTGGAAGCCGATGGGCATCACCTGATGACCGATGTGTGGACATCGGGCGCCGTGATCTTGGGGGTGGGGCTGGTGGCGCTGACCGGCTGGCTGCCGCTGGATTCGCTGGTGGCCATTTGCGCGGCGCTCAACATCATCTACACCGGCGTCAACCTGGTGCGGCGCTCGGTGGCCGGGATGATGGATGTGAGCCTGCCGGACGGCGAAATGGAAGCCATCGAGAAGGTGATGACCGGCTACCGCGAAAAGGGCGCGCAGTTCCATTCCTTGCGCACCCGCCAGGCGGCCTCAATGCGCTTCATCGCCGTGCATATGCTGGTGCCGGGCAAATGGAATGTGCACGATGCGCATCACCTGGCCGAGAAGTTTGAGAAGGATATCGAAAAGGCTTTAGGCGAAGTTTCCGTGATCACCCACCTGGAACCCATCGAGGATGAAATTTCAACCGCCCATTTGCTGGAAAAATGATTTTTTGTTGTCAACACTTGAAAGTATTTTATCAGCCTGTTTTATTCAGGCTGATTTTTTTGCTGAATTTCCATAACAGCTCAGACGGTCAAAAAATGACACAGCAGAAAAATCGCTATTTTTCTTGAAAAATTGTCCGCGATTATCTGGATATATGACACGGTCTCGTGTATAATAGGCACATTCTACTCCTAGCCACCTGATGCGGCGCACTCAGCCGGTGGTTATCAGCAGTGAAGCAATCTCATGCCTCAAAGGTGCAGACAGCAAAAAAGCTGTTGGTTCACCCTTTGCAGGCTGTTTTATTTAAACAGCCCGTTTGAAGAGAGGTACCATGAGATATGTGCGTTTGTATTCGCCTAACCCTGAACAGGCGAAATTATTCCGCAAGGCGTTAGTGATCACATTTACCGGCAACCTGATTCTGGCTGCCAGTAAGATGGCAGTGGCTTTGACCGCGCAATCGGCAGCCATCATGTCGGATGGGCTGATGTCTTCATCAGATCTGTTTTATTCCGCCATGATGGTGCTGGGTTTCTGGCTTTCGATGCAGCCGCCGGATATTTCGCATCCCCAGGGGCACAGCCGGTATGAACCCCTGATCGGGATGATGATCATGATTGCCATGGCCTTTGCCGCCTACCAGGCGGTGGTGCAGTCGTTTGAACGCTTCCTGAATCCGCAGGTGATTGACCCGATTTCTTCCCTGGTGCTGGCGTTTGGCGCGGTGACCAAGCTGGGTATGTATTTCCTGATCAAGAGGATCGCTGACCGCACCCGCAACCCCACCCTGCGCACCACGGCCATTGATAATCTTTCTGATGTGTTCACCACATCGGGGGCTTTTATTGGCGCCCTGGGATCGAATTTTATTCACCCGCTCACGGACCCGATTGCCGGTACGCTGGTGGGGCTGGTCATTGCGCGGAACGCGTTCAATGCCGGGCGAGAAAACCTCAATTTCATTGTTGGCGCGGGCGCCGACCAGGAAACCACAGAAAAAATGGTGGCCATGGTGCGTGAAGTGCCGGATGTGCTGGATATTCACCTGTTCTGCACGGAATACAGCGGCACCAAACTGGTGGTGGATATGCACATCAACTGCGATCCCAACCTGCCGCTTTCAAGGGTGCATGATGTGGAATCTGAAATCATCCATAAGTTAAAGTTGCTGGATGAAGTGGACCGGGTTTATGTGCATGTGGAGCCCATTGGGCTGGATAATGATTGAACTCAGCTGATCTGGATGAATAAAACCGCCAGAGGAACATCTCTCTGGCGGTTTTCGTTTACTGGTTTTCAAGAGCGGGTGGAAAATCGAGATCTTCATCCTGCAGGGGAAATCCCCAGCCCTCAGCAGGAATGGATGCTGCCAGGTTGCCCGGCCCTTTCAACCCCCAGAGCAGGGTGTCGAGCTGCACAGCAGCGGCCCCGGCTTCCAGCATGGCCCGCAGGTCATCCCCACAGGTGACGCCGCCGCTGCCGATGACCGGGCAGCCAGCTTTGGCCAGACTTTGCACCACATTCAGGGCTTGCGGCAGCAAAGCAGGTCCCAGCAGGCGACCTGAGGCCAGCCGCCCCTGACCGGGGAGCAGGCCGCGCGGCGGCGCCAGGCTGAAGGCTGCGGCTGGGCTGCCTTTAAGGGCGGGGCCAAGCTGCGCGGCTTGCTCAAATGGAAGCTGCACCACCAGGGGCAGCTCGCAGTGCGCCCCTTTGACCAGGCTGAGGGCCGCGGCCGGGCTGATTTCAGGCGGCAGACCCAGCTCAACGGCATGCACATTTTCAAGCCCTTCGAGCTGGCGGGTCATGGCGGCGGCTTCTTCTGGACCTGAGGCGATGAGATGCACCCAGACGGGCACCGGCAGGCCAGCCCAGCGGGCGGCGTGCTGGTTCAACACATAGCGCAGGCCGGGGTTGATCAGGCCGGTGTGCAGGAGAATGCCGCCTTCAAAGGGGATGAGCGTGCGGTCATGGGCTGGGGAGCGGTGGTGCAGGCTGATGGGGTTGGTGATAAAAGCGCCAAGCTGCCCGAGCCAGTCGAGGCCGGCGCGCGGAGAGAAACCGAGGGTGCCGGCGGCGTTTAACAGGGGAGAGGCCAAATAGAGGTCGTGTTTCATGCCAGGTCGCGCAAATCAAACACCGGGCCGTCCTTGCAGGCCAGCTTCCAGCCGCCGCGGGTGTTGACGGCGCAGGCGCCGCAGTCAGCCAGGTTGCCGCAGGGCATGGGCACGCTGATCAGCGCCTGCCCGCTGCCGCGCCACTCTGTCAGCAGATGAGGCAGGCCGGCCGGGCAATCGGCGGCCAGGTAATCGGCCCAATCGAGGGCTTCGGGGAGGGCTTCGGGTGGAATGGCTTCAACCAGCGGCGGCAGAGGGTGAGAGAGGGCCGCCAGAAAATCGGGGTGACACACCAGGGTGACTTCAGAACGCTGTGCCAGGGCCAGGGGAATGAGGGGCAGCAGGCGGCGCGGTGAATGCTGGGGCGCAGCCAGCAGCACATGGCGGGCCTTGGGCGGAAGGTGAAAGCCGCTGCCAAAGGGTCCGCGCAGGGCCAGTTCTATGCCAGGCTGCCAGGATAAAGGCAGACCGGGGGCCAGCACCAGGCCTTCGGGCAGCAGGCCGCCGGGGAAGAGCAGGTGCGGCAGCACCGGCGGCGGGCCTTCGCGGGCGGCCCCCAGCAGGCAGCGTCCGGCTGAAGGGCGGTGGTCCGCCGGGCATTCCAGCAGCCCAACCCGCGCGCCGTTTTCTTCCCAAATTTCAATCAAACGGGCTGTCCAGGTGTGCATTTTTCCTCAAAGCCCATTGTAGCATGAATTGTGAAGCTTTTTTCTGTACTTTTTGAGCAAAGAGAGGGTAAAATCAAATTGTGATGACCCAGGATATCGATGCGTGGATAATGGAAATTTTGGCTTCGCGAAAATATCGCGAGATGGGCCTGTGCGCTGACACGGTGCGTGATTTGCTGGAGCGCGAGCTGCCGCTGCACCGCTCGCAGCGCGATGCCCTGAAGGCGGCCCGGCAGAAGCTGCATAACATTGTGGCGCCCTACCTGGGCGACCCGGATTACCCCGCGGCAGCAAAGGCTTTCGCAGACCTGGCCGGGCAGGGCGACGATTTGCGCCCCCTGTGCCGCCAAATGCTGGAAGCCCACGCCTCCACCCGCGAGCGGCTGCCGCTTCTGGATGGATTTTATCCACGCCTGTTTGAGATCACCGGACAGCCCAGTTCTGTTTTGGACCTGGCTTGCGGACTAAACCCCTTTGCCCTGCCGTGGATGGGGCTGGCGCAAAGTGTGCGTTACCTGGCTTACGACCTGCACAGCGCCCGGGCGGCCTGCATTGGGGCGTATTTCAAGGCGGCCGGCCTGAGCCGGGCGGAAGCGGTGGCGGGAGATGTGCTGCTGATGCCGCTGGAGCAGGCGGATGTGGGGCTGTTTTTCAAAGAGGCGCACCGTTTTGAACAGCGCCAGCGCGGTGTGTGCGCCGGCTTTTTCAAGATGATTCCGGTGCGCTGGCTGCTGGTTTCGCTGCCCACGGCCAGCCTGACCGGGCGGCACGATCTGCGCCCGCGCCACCGCGACCTGGTTTACAGCGCACTGGACGGCACCGCCTGGCCGGTGGTGGAAGTGGAATTTGAGAGCGAACTGGTGTTTTGCATTCACAAGGAGGCCGCATGACGCGCAAGAAAACCCGTCCTCAGCCTGCACCTGCGCCAAAAGACGTGCAGACCGACGCACTGACGCGTTATGCACCGCTGCTGGGAGAGGCCGGGCTGGCCTGCCTGGTGGCTGAACAGGCCCGCCCGCTGCCGCAGGCGCTGCGCCTGAATCCCTTCAAAGTGGATCCGGGACAGGCTATCAGCGCGCTGGCAGGCCGCTACGGCTGGCAGGTGAGCCGGGTGCCGTTCTGCCCTTTGGGCTGGCAGGTGCTTGAGTCGCCCGCGCCCATCAGCCAGACCAGCGAGCACCGCGCCGGGCAGTATTATATTCAAGACGCTGCTTCAATGCTGCCGGTTGAATTGTTTGATTTGGAAAAACTGCCGGAACGTCCGGTGATTCTGGATATGGCCGCTTCGCCAGGGGGGAAAACCACCCATCTGGTGGATCGCAGCGGGGATGTGGGCCTGGTGATTGCCAACGATGCCAGCCCATCGCGGCTGCAGGCTTTGCGCATTGTGCTGCAAAACTGGGGCGCCGCCAATACCGCCATCACGGGGTATTCCGGCGACCTGTTTGGACAGGCTTTTCCAGAAACCTTCGATGCGGTTTTGCTGGATGCGCCGTGCAGCATGGAAAATTTGCGCACCACGGAAAGCCATCCCATGCGGCCGATCTCGGCGTCTGAGCGGCGCGGGCTGGCACAGCGCCAGCTGCGCCTGCTGGAAAGCGCCCTGAGGGCCGTCAGGCCGGGCGGGCAGATCGTTTATTCCACCTGCACCCTGGCCCCAGAAGAGGACGAAGGGGTGCTGGATGAATTGATGCAAATGTATCCGCTGGCCGTGCAAATTGAACGGCCGCCGCAGCGCCTGGGCATTCAGGCGCCGGGCCTTGAAAGCGACGGGGTGCGCCAGTTTCATCCGGATGTGACCCTGGCGCTGCGCCTGTGGCCGCATACCGCCGGCACGTCGGGCTTTTTTGCGGCCCGCCTCACCAAAATTGATTCGCTGCCGGGCGAAGCCAGCCAGCCGCCGCAGCGTCCGTTTGAGAAAACCGGCCTGGCGCGCCTCGATACGGGTGAACTGGAAACCCTGGGAAACGGCCTGATGGATTCATTCGGCCTGGATATCTTCTCGTGGCTGGAGGAGCAGATGCTGACGCTCTGGCAGCGTGGGAACGATGTGTATGCCATTCCTGACCAGTATATGAACCTGTTTGCCGGGCTGCCCTATCATTCGCTGGGTTTGCTGGTGGGGCAGCATACCCCCGATGGATTTTACCCGTCCCATGATTGGCTGGCGCGGTTCAGCTACGCGGTGCAGAGCCAGGTGTTTGACCTGCCTGCCGAGTTCCGGCTGCGCTGGCTGGGGGGTGAGGATTTCCCGGTGGATGGACTGCCCTTTACTGCCCGCAGCATGGTGATGGTGCGGGATGAGGCAGGCTGCTTTTTGGGGCGCGGACGGGTGCTGCCGGGACGCATCAAACAGCTGCGGCGTTGATATTCTTTATTAAACCAGGGGAGTCATAATATGACGACTTATATCCACCAGCAAGTGGAACAGGCCCGTGCGGGCTGCCTGCCTTCGCTGATCTGCCGGATGGCCTCTGGCTGGGCGGTGATGTGCAATATGCAGTTCCTGAGTGGATATACAATTCTCTTGCCCGATCCGGTGGCGGGGTCGTTAAATGACCTGACCCGTCAACAGCGGGCTGATTATCTGTGCGACATGGCATTAATTGGGGATGCTTTGCTGGAAGTGACCGGAGCTTACCGGATCAATTATGGCATCATGGGCAATTCAGACCCGGCGCTGCACGCTCACATTGTGCCGCGATACCTGGATGAACCAGAGACCCTCCTGCACGGCCTGCCCTGGTCTTATCCGCAGGAAGAAATCAATTCTCTTCGCTTTGATGCTGAAAGGGATGCGAATTTGATGCGCCGCCTGGCGGAAGCCGTAAAGCAGCGGGGTTGAGATTACTTCGGCGTTTTGATTTCCTGCCATTCGCGGTTGAGCATGGCATAGACAAATTCGCTGCTCCAACGGCCCTTATACCACAGATGTTCGATGAAATGCGCCTCGCGGCGCAGGCCGGCCTGGGCCAGGGTGCGCGCCGCAGGGATATTCTCGACATCGCAGGTGGCCATCACGCGGTGCAGGCCCAGGTCGTCAAACAGGTAAGCCAGCAGACGAAGGGTGGCTTCAAGACCGTAGCCCTGCTTTTGCCTTTCCCTTGAAAGCGTCAGGCCAATTTCCGCCTGGCGCGGGTCCGCTTTCAGGCGTTTGAAGGCGGCGTCGCCGATGATTTCCCCGCCTGCTTTGGGCTCTAAGGCCAGTTGATACCATTCACCGGGAATTCCAGGCTCGGCGGCGCTCATTTGGGCCACAAATTCCCGCGCCACTTCAAAAGAATAGGGAACATCCCAGCCCTGGTAAAGGGCCACCTGTGGATCGGAGCGGTAGCGGAAGAAGGGGAGCAGGTCCTTTTCTTCAAAGGTACGGAAGATGAGGTTGGTGGATTCAAACCGGAGAGTCATCAGATTGCCTTTCTCAAAAAGCTGGATTTATTTCCCGATAAAATAATTGTACATCCGGTTTTCCTTAATGCCAACCATGATATTTTCATCCAATTGTCAGGTTTAGACTTGCTTTCAAAGCTAACGTCTTCTATAATCCATTTTAGAACTCAAATTTCTGCAAAGAAAGGATACCCAAATGAAGCCGCTGGTTTTTCTGGGGATTGGATGCTTGATTGTGGCGATTTTAACGGGATTGTATGTCAGCGACTTCACCGTTTATCTGGGCGATGACCCCACCACCTGCAACAACTGTCATGTGATGGATGCGGTTTATGAAGGCTGGTTCCACGCCGGGCATAAAAATGCAGCCACCTGCAATGACTGTCACACCCCACATGATTTTATTCCCAAATATTTCACCAAAGCCAAATCGGGTTTCAACCATGTGACGGCTTTCACCTTTGGCCATATTCCAGAACCGCTGCGCGCCAAACCAGAAACCGATGAGATCATCCAGGCCAATTGCGTCCGCTGTCACACGGAAACCGTGTCCATGGTGGCCGATGGGCAGGCTGATAGCGGCCGCTTCTGTTTTGATTGTCACCGCACAGTTGCCCACGGCGAACGCGGCATTTCCATTTTGCCCTATCAGGATAAGCGCCGGTAGGATTTTTCAAAGGAGGCTTAATGCAGGCATCCCCCATTAAAAAACCCCCCATGACGATCATTCTTTTGGCGGCGATTATTGTCGCCCTGACGGTGGGCATTGTGCTGCTGTTGATTTTCATCAAGAACCAGGCAGCACCCGTGCGCGGCATTGCGCCATTGGTCACCATTCAGGCCATGGAGCCAAATTCAGCGGAGTGGGGCAAGAACTTCCCTAACCAGTACAGCACTTTGCTGCAAACTGCCGACAACAAAACCCGCACCACCTACGGCGGGTCAGAGCCGGTGCAAAAAATTGAGGCGGACCCGCGCCTGGTGACCATTTTTGCTGGCAACCCGTTCAGCAAGGATTACAAGGACGACCGCGGGCATCAAAATGCTCTGATCGATGTGCGCGAAACCAATCGCCTATCGGATAAGACTCCCGGTACCTGCTATTCCTGTAAAAGCGCTGATAATCCCAAGCTGTGGGCGAATATGGGCATGGAAGCCTACGATAAGACGCCTTTCAGCGAAATGAGCAAGCAGATCAACAATCCCATTGGCTGCGCCAACTGCCATGAGGCCAACACCATGCGCCTGATTATCACCAATCCGGCGCTGGATACGGCTTTGAAGGCTCAGGGCAAGGATTGGCACACCTTCACCCGCCAGGAAATGCGCACCGTGGTTTGCGCCAACTGCCATGTGGAATATTACTTCCAGGGCGAGAGCAAACTGCTGGTGTTCCCCTGGAAAAACGGCACCACCATTGAAGATATCGAGAAATATTACACTGAAAATGGCTTTGTGGATTGGACGCACACCACCAGCGGCGCCAGCATGATCAAGATGCAGCACCCGGACTATGAACTCTTCAGCGCCAGCAGCACGCATTACAATGCCGGGGTTTCCTGCGCCGACTGCCACATGCCCTACACGCGTGCCGGGGCGGTGAAATTCTCCACCCACAATGTGAAAAGCCCCCTGCTGGAGCCCAACACCTCGTGCGGGGCCTGCCACACGGATGTGGATTATGTGGTCAACCGCGCCAAAATCATTCAAAATCAGGTTCACACCACCATGATCAGCACGGAAGATGCCCTGGTGGCGGCGATTGAGACGATTGCCACCTCCGCCAAGGACCCCAAGGCGGATCCGGCCAAAATTGAGGAAGCCCGCAAGCTGCACCGCAGCGCCCAGCTGCGCTGGGATTTTATCGCAGCTGAAAACAGCATGGGTTTTCACAATCCCACCGAGGCACTGCGGATTCTGGCTTCGGCCACCGACCTGGCTCGCAAGGCTCAGCTCAAGGCGCTTGAGGCCTTACAACCAGCCAAATAGCCTCATATTACCTCATTTACCGGCCTTCATCATAATAATGAGGGCCGGTTTGAGGTTAAAAAAAAGAGGCAGAGGAACGGGCAATTTCTTGCCGGGGGGCGGGTCACCCTTTATAATAGAGGTATGTCTCCCATAAAAGCGATTATTTTTGATTTTGGCGGCGTTTTTTACCATATTCCTGATATGACCTGGCTCAACCGCTGGTTGAAATTGCTGGGTATCAAGGATGACGGAATCATTTCTTCCTGGCTGACGTCTCCCAATGACTCGGATTTCGTTCGCGATGTGATGACAGGCCGGATTTCAGAAGCCGATGTGTGGCGCATGGCGGCGGAAAAATGGCATATCAATGTCCATCTGCTGAACCGCATTCGCAAAAGCCTGATCTCGCAAAAGCGGTTCAACCAGCCGCTGGCGGAATATCTCGATTCACTGCGGCCCAAATATCACACGGCCATTCTATCCAATGCGGGCACGGATGCACGCGAGAGCATGCTTGGGGTTTACGGCATGGAAGAGAGAGTGGATACCATCATTATTTCAGCCGAGGAAGGGGTGGCCAAGCCTGATCAGGAAATTTACCGGTTGGCAGTGGATCGCATTGGCATCCGGCCGGAAGAAGCTGTTTTTATCGATGATATGATTGAAAATGTCGAATCGGCCCGCCTGTTTGGGCTGCACGCGGTGCATTTTCGTGATACCCGGCAGGCCATTTCGGAAATTGAGGAGTATCTGGCATGAAAAAGCCGTGGATTTTTGCCGTCATCGCTCTCCTGTGCGCCATGTTATCCTGCACTGTTTTTGAAAGCGGCGGCAACACCAGCAGCCTGCTGACTGAGGTGGCTGCGCAAAATGCCAGCACACCAACCGTCAAGAAGGCAACCCAGGCTCAACCCAAAATCAGCCCCACGCTGACCTCCACCCGGCGCCCAACGCTGACGCGGCTGCCTTCCTCCACCTGGACGGCCCTGCCGGAACCCCCAACCGTCACGCCGACGGCGGAGCCCAGCGCGACTTCAACCCCTGAACCCAGCCTGACCTTGCCGGCCAAGAGCGGACTGACCCCGCCAACGCCCACGCTGACCTGGCCTGCTGCGCAGCCTACCGAAACTCTGCCGCCGTTCATCCCGGTGCCGAATATGTATCTTTCTGAAAACGGTCCATGGTTGATTTTGCCGGCAGATGACGGCCTTTATGCCGTCAACGAGGATGGAACCGGGTTGACCCGCCTGACCACGCAGGCAAATTCAGGACAAATAATCGCCCGCCAGATTTCACCTGTGGGCGGTTATCTGGCCTATATTTCCGCGAAAGACGCGATGAATTACACCGGCCTGGAACTGCATCTGCTCCATCTGCCCGATCTGACGGATACCCGGATCACCAATTTGCAGCCAGACCGAAAATTGAATATGGAGATGGGCTCGCCAGATTTGGAAGCGGCCCGGGCGATCATGGAACACCCGGCGCTGAGCTGGTCGCCGGATGGGCGCAAACTGGCTTTCATCGGGGCGCAGGACGGCACCAGCGCGGACCTGTACCTGTATTCACTGGCTGACAAGAGCATTAAACGCCTGACGGACGGCCCCAGCCAGGGATACCAGCCGTGGTTTTCTCCAGATGGAAAATTCATCCTTCACGCGGGGGCCAAGGGCTTCGGCACAGGTGCAGGGTTTGCCATGACGGGAGTCTATGCGGCGCCTGTTGATGGATCAAAGGTGAAGGATATTTACACGCCGAATAATGGAGATGAAATCTTTGTAGGCTGGGTCAATAAAACCACTTTCATGGTTTACACGTGGAATATTCGCTGCGGTTATATGAATTTGCGCACGGTGGATATGGCCACAAAGAAGACGGAAGTGCTGTGGAAGGACTATTTTGACACCATTGCCTTTGACGAATTGCGCGGCACGGCCATGGTGTCCCTTTCGGCGCAAACAGCGGAATGCAACAAGACTTATGTGAGTCCCGGCGGCTACTGGATGTATCCAGGGATGGCTGTGGTGCAGGCCTTTGGCGACCCGGTGACCGATTTGACCTGGTCCAGGGTGGCAGATGCCTTTGTGGTGGCAGCGGCATCCTATGTGAAGGTGATTTATCCGGATGGGAGTACGCAGGATGTGAAAAGCAATTTTGCAACCGCGCCGGTTTTTGTTGGCAGCAAGTCAAAGGTGGTTGCCTGGGTGGGGGCCCAGGGGGTGCAGGTGGGTGAGCTGAATGCCAGCCAGAAAGTCATCTATCCGGGAGGGGCTGCCAAAGGCATCTGGTCGGCCAGTGGGAAAACTCTGTTTTTCCTGGGCGGCAGTTCGTTATATGCGGCCTATGCGCCTGATTTTTCTCCGGTTGAACTGCAGACCCCATTTTATTTGAGCGCAGATCAGCCGGTGTGGATGATGCCATGAGAAAAACGGACGGCATTCCACTCAGCAAGCGGGTGATGGATATCCTGCTCACCCTGCCTGTTGCGGTGGTGCTGCTGCCGGTGATGGGGGTGGTGGGGCTGCTGGTGCTGCTGGTTGAAGGCCGGCCGGTTTTCTTCAGCCAGGAGAGGCCGGGCTACCGCGGCAAGATATTTCGCATGATCAAATTTCGCACAATGCGCATAGCTGTCGGAGCGGATGGAAAGCCGCTGCCCGATTCGCAGCGCCTTTCAGGATTGGGCCGGTTTTTGCGCGCCACCAGCCTGGACGAGCTGCCTGAATTGTGGCATGTTTTAAAGGGAGAAATGAGCCTGGTGGGCCCGCGCCCGCTGCTGGTGCAGTACCTGGAGCGGTATACGCCGGAGCAGGCGCGCCGACATGAGGTTTTGCCGGGGATAACCGGCTGGGCGCAGGTGAATGGGCGGAATGCCATCGGGTGGGAGGAAAAATTTGCTCTGGATGTGTGGTATGTGGATCACTGGTCATTGGGCCTGGACATCAAAATCCTGTGGATGACCGCGTGGAAAGTGATCAAGAGGGAGGGGGTCAGCCAGGCAGGGCAGGCCACAGCCGAAGAATTTATGGGGACCAAGAAATAAAAAAAACCGGAATTTCCGGTTTTTTTTATTTGCGCTGTCAGTAAGAAGAAAAATTCACCGGACTTAAATAAGCAGATTAAGACGAATGTCACTTGTGCCATGTTACCGTTCTCATTAAAATAATGAATGTGATGTTAGCGGTAACACCACGAGGAGATCCAACATTGATGAGCGAAACTCTGGTAACTTTACGCGACGTAGCCCGCAAAGCTGGTGTGTCTCACCAGACTGTTTCACGCGTGATCAACAACAGCGACCGGGTGGCGCCTGAAACTCGTGAGCGGGTGGAGGCGGCCATCGCTGAACTCGGCTACCACCCCAATATGATTGCCCGTTCCATGGCACGCGGTCACTCCAATACGATTGCCTGTATTTTGCCCAACCTCACCGATTACACTTTTGCCTCCATCATGGAAGGGGCGGAGAAGGTGGCACGCAAGAGCGGTTTTTACCTGCTCACCGCTTCTGCTTCTGATGAGACCATTTTTTCTGATCTGGTTAAAGATCTGACAGCCGGGTGGCAAATTGGCGGCCTGATGGTAGCCAACCCCTATATTGATGGACGTTTCAAGCACATTCCTGAAAACCTGCCTGTGGTGCTGATGGGCGCCTGTCCGCGTGAAATCAATGCCTGTTCCATTTCTCTGGATGATGAGATGGGCGGCAAAATGGCGGTAGAACATCTCATTTCATTGGGTCACCGGCGCATTGCCATGGTGACCGGCCCCATGATTGAAGAATGCTCCAACGACCGCCTGGGGGGGTATCTTTCCGCCCTCAGTGAGGCGGGAATCGCCTTTGATCCGGCTCTGGTCATCGAAGGCGATTGGAGCGCCACATCGGGCGATCAGGCAGTGACCAGGTGGCGTGAACAGAACATTGATTTCACCGCTTTATTCGCACAAAATGACCGCATGGCCATTGGCGCCATGCGCAGCCTGCGCCAGGCCGGGCAGCGCATTCCAGAGGATGTATCTGTGATTGGTTTTGATGATATTCCCCTGGCTTCCTATTTTGATCCGCCGCTGACCACCATGCGCCAGGATCTGGAGTATATTGGCGGAGAAGCTGCCAAGCTGCTGCTGGAGGTGATTATTGAAAAAGACCCTGCCCGGCAGAGCTGCCAAATTCCAGCTGAACTGGTGGTGCGCGAATCAACCGGACCCTGCAAATTTCTATAAAACAACCGGACATTTATCAAGTAAGGAGGTGAAGACAGCACATCCAATTTTTCATCTTTTACAAGACTGACCCAAGAATCGTCCTATTTTAAAAAATTCTAACCTTATCAGGAGAAGTAAGATGAGTCGTAATTCGTTCTGGAAGATTTTTAGTGTGGCTCTGGTAGCCATTCTGCTCTTCACCGCCTGTTCCCCCGTCATTCAAACCGTGACCGTTGAAAAAGAGGTCAAGGTTGTGGAAACCAAGGAAGTGAAAGTGGTTGAAACGGTGGAAGTGAAAGTGGTCGAAACCCAACAGGTGGAAGTGATGAAAGCCGCGGACACCGTGCTTTATAACTCATACAATGGCGATCCCAAGCCCCGTGCTTTCGATGAGTCGGTGGTGAGCATGTGGAATGAAGCGCACCCTGAACAGCCGGTTGAACACTCCATCATCGCGCACGAAGATTTCAAGCAGGCCATTCGCGCTTATCTGACCGCCGATCCCGCTCCGGATGTGTTAACCTGGTTCGCCGGCAACCGCGCTCGTTTCTTCATCGACAAGGGCCTGGTGATGGATATTTCTGATATGTGGGCTGCCAATAAATTCAACGAAACCTATGCCCCCGGTTTCCAGGAACTGGCCTCCATTGACGGCAAGCAGTACTTTGTGCCGACCTCCTATTACTGGTGGGCGATTTACTACCGGCCTTCCCTCTTCAAACAGGCCGGCATTGAAAAAGCCCCCGAAACCTTCGATGAGCTGCTGACCGCCTGCGATAAGCTGAATGCAGTGGGCGTCACGCCCTTTGCTCTGGGCGACCGCTTTAAATGGCCGACCGCTGCCTGGTTCGATTACCTGAACATGCGCACCAACGGCCCGCAGTTCCACATTGACCTGACCGACCTCAAGGTTCCTTACACCGATCCGAAGGTCAAGAAAGTGTTCGAAAACTGGAAACTGCTGATTGACCACAAGTGCTTCATGGAAGATCACGCGGCTTATGACTGGCAGGAAGCCATTGATCCGATGGTGCAGGGCAAGGCTGCCATGTACCTGATGGGCGCCTTCATCACCGACTCCTACCCGGATGAGGCCGAAAGCGACCTGGATTTCTTCCGCTTCCCGATTATCGATCCGGCTCTGCCCGTTGGCGAAGATGCCCCGACCGATGGTTACTTCATGGCTGCCACAGCTCGCAACAGCGAAGGCGGCAAGGCTTTCCTGGCCTTCCTGGGTTCCAAGGAAGTTCAGCAGAAGGCTTTTAATGAGTTGAACCGCCTGCCCACCCGCAAGGATGTGGATATCTCGGCTGCTTCCGCCGCCGTTCAAAAAGGCATCGCGCTGATTCAATCTGCGGATTACGTGGCGCAGTTCTATGATCGCGACACAACCGCTGCCATGGCTGAAGCCGGCATGGAAGGCTTCATGCGCTTCTGGAGCAATCCGGATGACATTGACGCCATTCTGGCCGACCTGGAAGCCGAACGGTTGCGCCTGGTTGAAGAAGGCAATTAATTCCGCCTGATAGTGGGGGCGCGGCAGCCCGCCGCGCCCCCTTTCTCATCCTTTTTATTCACCAACCTCACCCGTTCTATTTGGGAGGACGCCAGCATGCGCGATCAAACTTGGGATTTTTCCCTCTCCAGCGTTTTTGCGCTGATTTGTGTCGTTATTCTGTTATTTTCTTTTTTGTTCTTGCCCTGGGGAGGGACGCGTCTGACGGATAATGGCGCCCGCCTGGTTTCCGATGCATTTTCCGGAGCGCCAGGCGCGCGGGAAGTGCCCCTGCTCTGGCTGGTGCCGCTGATGGGCTCGGTCGCCGTGATTTTTGCCATGTGGGGCGCTCTGACGCCTGAAAGGAGCCGCCTGGCCACATTCATTTCGATTGGCGCTGGCATTGGCAGCCTGGTTTATTTCATCACCGCCCTGGGCGCGCCTCAGGATCCCAAATTCCCCCTGGGATTGGGTTTCTGGGCGGCGTTTGGCGCATCGCTGGGCATGATTGCACAGTTCTTGATGGCCATGCCGCCGGTGGCGGCAGCCTGGGAAGGGTTTGCCGCCGGCACGGGCAAGGTCTTCCGTGTTCCTCCGGGCCTGGTTCCCTACCTCTTTATTGCGCCGGCCCTGATTCTGTATTTTGTGTGGATTATTGCACCCACCTTCTACACCATCTACCTGAGCATGACCAACTGGGATGGAATCACGGACCCGAAGTTCATTGGTCTGGATAACTATATCCGCCTGTTCACCAAGGACCGCACCTTCACCGATTCCCTGTGGAACAACCTGCGTTGGCTGGTGATCTTCATCACTGTGCCGACCACCCTGGGTTTGGGCATGGCCCTGATTTTCAACCAGGAGATGCGCGGCGGCAAAATATTCAAAGTCAGTTTCTATTCTCCCCTGGTGTTGTCGCTGCCGGTGATTGGTCTGATCTGGTCGTGGGTGTACAACCCCAGCCTGGGCCTGATCAACTCCTTCCTGACTGGCATTGGGGTTACTGATCCACCGGGCTGGCTGGGCGACCGGCAGCTGGCCATCTGGTGCGTGATTGCAGCAGCCGTCTGGCGACAGGTGGGCTATGTGATGGTGCTTTACCTGGCCGGGTTGAAGAACATTGACCCGCAGCTGGTGGATGCGGCCCGTGTGGATGGAGCCAACCGCTGGAATCTGTTCAAACATGTCATTTTCCCCCTGCTGGCGCCAGTGACCACCATCATCGCTGTCATCTCGATGATCGACTCCCTGCGCGCCTTTGACCTGGTGGCGATCATGACGCGCGGTGGGCAAAACACCCAGGTTCTGGCGAATTTCATGTACATTGAAGCTTTCAATAATTACCGCATGGGGTACGGCGGCGCCATTGCTGTGGTGCTGTTCGCCATCAGCTTGGTGTTCATCGGTTTCTATCTGCGCCAGACGCTCAAAGACGAGCTGGAATATTAGGAGGACGGCATGAGTGTTACCCCTGCAAATCACAAGTTCGCCACTCGCACCATAGATGTGGCTGAGTTTTTCAAAATTGTTCTGCTGAGCCTGTTTACCCTGCTGTGGCTAGTGCCGGTTTTCGCGGCTTTCATCACCTCCTTCCGCACAATGGACGATATCACCCTGCGCGGTTTTTGGAGCTGGCCTGAGGCGCTTTCGGTGACCAATTTTATCAAAGCCTGGGGCGCGGCCAGGGTGGGCAAATACCTGCTGAACAGCTTTATCATTACGCTCCCTTCGTTGGCTGGAATGATCTTCCTGTCTTCCCTGGCGGCTTATGCCCTGGCCCGTTTCCGCTTCAAAGGAAACATGCTGGTCTATTTCACCTTTGTGGCCGGCACCATGCTGCCTTTCCAGATTTTGATGCTGCCGGTGTTCCGCCTGACCAACACCCTGGGCCTGTATGATACCTACGGCGCTCTGATCCTGATTCATACTGCCTTCCAACTGGGATTCTGCACCTTTGTGCTGCGCAATTTTATGCGCACCATCCCGCAGGATATCATGGATGCCGCGCGAGTGGACGGCTGCGGCGAATTCCGCATTTACTGGCAGATTGTGCTGCCGCTGACCGTGCCTTCGCTGGCGGCCCTGGCCACCCTGGAATTCACCTGGGTGTTCAACGATTACCTGTGGGCCATCATTCTGCTGCGTTCTGATGCCCTGCGGCCGGTGACGGCCGGCCTGGCCACCCTGCGCGGTCAATATAACACCGACTGGCCGGTGATCACGGCTGGCGCACTGCTGGCGACCATCCCGACTCTGTTTGTGTTCGTCTTTTTGCAGCGTTACTTTATCCAGGGGTTGACCCTGGGCTCGGGCAAGTGAGCCGCAGAGCGAATAAAAACCCGCCCCTGTCAGCAAAATGACAGGGGCGGGTTTGCGTTGCAGGGCCGGTTACGCGGCAGGAGGGGCGCCGGCAGCCAGGTTTTTGCTGCGTTCAATGGATTGCAGGGCCAGGTAACGTTCGCCAAATTTTTTGACTTTGTCCAGTTCGTTGTCAAACTGGTCAAAATGTACTTCTTCTTCAGAGACAAGCTGTTCAAAGATCTTCTTGGTGGCTGAATCGGCATTGGCTGAACATTCATTGGCCCAGAGATTGTAGTCGCGGATGGAGCCTTCTTCCATGCGGCAGGCCATAGCCAGCATCTCGGACACATCATGGACCGGGGCCACTTCGTTGGAAGCCTTCATGATAACCTCGCCTTTGAGGAAGAGGACGCGCTCAGCAAGGAGTTCCACATGGGTCATTTCCTGCATGGCTGTGCGCAGGAAAAGGCCAGAAAGAAGGTCATAGCCCTGATCATCCAGGTGAAAATGGAAATACATGTACTGATGGACAGCGGACAGTTCATCGGCAACGGCTTTATTTAGCAAAACGATACTCTTTTCATGCATTTGATCATCTCCTTATAACGCTTAGTAAAAAAGATCGGGCCAGAGATGGACCCGTTTTTCAAAAATGATTCCGCCGTGAGGAAATTGACGGCTTGACATATAGAATATATGTTCTATAATAGAAATAGATCCGCATCAATCGGAACCGGTGTCATCATCCGCGCCGCCGCCAGGGCGAATGACACGCAGCAAACCTTTGCGCACACCCCACGATATGAGCAGCGCGATGACACCCAGCACCACCAGGCCATCACCCAGCAGGCGGTTATAAAACCAGATGACCGCCCCCGCCACCATCAGAGCGATGCCGGGCAGGTAGTAAAGAAACTTAAAGGACACTTTGACGTTGGTCCGGAAGCGGGCCAGCAGCAGCCGCAAAATGCGGTAAGAAAAGTAGATCAGCACACCGAGTGCTGAAAAAAACATCATCCCAAGAATGAAATCCATGTACTCAGTATACATGATTTTCTGGCTAACAGTCAAATTACGTTGAAAAAATGAGTGGATTAAAACGCGCCCTGTTATTATTACGTCATACCGCGAGAAGCAAACCAGAGGTTTCGCGGCCTTCAGACACGCCCATGCCCATGGTGGAGAGGGCCTTGCTTGAAGAGAGCCAGCTTTACCTTTCGGAATACCGGGCCCGCCTTGAGGAGCGGGAGGCGGCCTTTCAGGAGACCCTGGCGACTGTGCTGCCAGAAGCAGCGCAGGAAAGCCCCTTGCTGCGGGAGAACCTGGACGACCTGGCCAGGCAGTTGGAGGAAGAACGCAGCCGTACCGCGAACCTGCAGGCCCAGGTGGAAAGCCTGACGGCAAGCCAGAGAGAAAACCGGGATGCCCTCAATCAGTGGCTGGAGGCGGCAAAACCGACCGCTGAGCTGATTGCCACCTTTTACGAGCATGATTTTTTTGCTCCGGGTGAACTGGCCAGGACAGAGCAGATGCTGGAGATGGCCTATGACAACGCCAGGCAGGGCGCCGAACAGGCCGGCCTGTATTGGGCCCAGCAGGCCTGTCTGAGCATGAATGACCTGCGCCTGAAACTCGAGCAGCGGCAGGCGGAATGGGCGCACTGGTATCAAACGGCTCACCAGGCGGTGGAACGGCTGCTGGTGCGGATTGAGGCTTTCCGCGAAGTGCCTGCGCTGGATCTTTCTGGAAACGCGCTGGACCTCAGACTGGATGTGGACGCCTGGACCAATGGGCGGTTGAGCGCCTTGAAACGGGCGGTGGAATCGTTGAATGGGAATATGAGCCAGACCGGCACGGAAGAGTTGAAGCGCATGGCGCAGAACCGCCTGCCTGAACTGGAAAACCGCCTGAACCGCCTGGTGGCGGAGGCGCGCGAGAGTGTGCTGGGTTCGCAGTTGAGAGTCAATATCACTGATATAGTGATCACAGCGCTGCGCGGCCAGGGCTATGAACTGGAGGATGCCGGTTACAAAACCGGTGATATGCGCGGAGAATACCAGGCCAGCCTGAAAAGCCTGGATGGCTGCGAGGTGATGGTGCATGTGGCGCCTACCGGGCGCGGCCTGACCGGGCAGGAATTGACCTTGCAGTCGCTAAACATGCCGGCTTACTCTGAACATGAACTGCGCCAGCGGGCACGGGAAGTGACCCGGGCGCTTAACCAGCACGGCATTGACGGGCGTCTTGAAGAAGTGCCGGGTTATGAAGAAATGATGGAGCCACGGCCTGCGCGGCAGGCGCAGCGCCTGCATTAGGGGTAAAGATGGGGATTGCGCGGCTGGACAGATTGCTGGGCGCAGCAGAGGGGCACTCTGTTGTGATCCTCTATGGTCCGGGGGTGAGAGATGTGTTCATCGATCCCGCTGGATCAGCCCTGCTTTTTGAGCAGGCTTTTACAGATTGGCTGCAAACCAGCGGCTGGCCCAGGGTGTATATCCATGCTCCTCACCGCCGCCTGACCTGTAAAGATGGTGGAAGAATTCATATTGATTCGGAACCAGAGGCGGTTTCAGAACAGATGCGGTTTCTTACCGGCGGTCCGCTGGGAAGGCGCATGCTGCTGGAAAAGAACAGCGCCAGCTGGGCTGCTCCACTGATGGGTGACGCCCACACGCTGCGCCTGATGGATACCCTGCTGGCACAGACCAGTTCCGGCACAGCACTGGTGATGCTTCAGGCTGAAACCACCCTGCGCTTTTTCGAGTCGCCGCGCCTGCTGGCCGGGGTGCTGGCCGATTGGAACCAGCTGCCTGTGGACAACCATAACCGCTGCTGGATGATTTTTTCCGCTAGTGATGAAGATGAATTGCTGGACCAGGCCCGGCGCCTGGCTGCGCCGGAAATCCGCACGGCCATTCTTTCGGGCAGCGGGCTGGCCTGCCTGGGGGGACCGGAGGAAGATGAGCTGCAGGCTCTGTGCGCAGCCGAAGCAGCGCGAAAAGGGCAAACCCTGCCCGCTGAGGAGGCGGCCCGGATGGCAGCCTGGATGAGCGCCGAGAACAGATCAATGCGTTATTGGCAGGCGAAGCTGCCGGCATTGCCCGGCGTGGATGCGCCGTCACTTAAGGCGGCCGGGTGGCTTTCGGCAGGGGTGGATTTGCGCCCGCCTCTGGTCAGGCTGAACGACTGGGTGGGGATGGCGGATTTTCGCCAGCGCATGCTGGAGCTGGCTGATTGGGCGGCTCTGCCGCAGGCGGTTCAGGCTCGCCCGCTTCTGCATATGATCTTTTCAGGCAACCCCGGCACCGGTAAAACCAGCGCGGCGCGCCTGACGGGTGAGCTGCTGCACGACCTGGGCTGGCTGCGGCGCGGTCACCTGGTGGAAGTGCGGGCAGCCGAACTGGTGGCAGACCATGTGGGAGGGACAGCCCTGAAAACCCGGGCAGCCGTGGAGCGGGCGCGGGGCGGTGTGCTGTTCATTGACGAGGCCTATTCCCTGACCCAGGCTGACCGCGGCGGTTTTGGCGCAGAGGCGCTGGAGACCCTGCTCCCATATTTGGAAGACTCCGGCACAGACCTGGTGGTGATTGCTGCGGGGTATCCCAGGGAAATGGAGGATTTTTTGCGCGTCAATCCGGGCCTGGCGCGGCGTTTTCCGGTTGAGAACCGCTTGTTTTTTCCCAATTTCAGCGCAGCTGAACTGTTGGAAATTTTTAACCGCATGGCGTCCAGGCAGGGCCTGAGCTGTTCGGATGACCTGGCGGCGATGCTGGGGCAACTGTTTGAGCGGCTTGTCAGCGACCCCGCGCCCGATTTTGGCAATGCCGGTGAGGTGCGCAATCTGCTGGAGGCGGCGCTGAGACGGCGGGCCGTGCGCATCCGCCGTGGAGAAATGGACTCACAGGCGCCTTTGGTCTGTGAAGATTTACCGCCTGGTGCAGCGGCAGCGATTGAAATGGGAAATCCGGAGGAGACGGAGGCAGCGCTGAGGGCCATTGACGGGCTGGTGGGGTTGTCAGAGGTCAAAGCTGCTCTTCACGGCCAGGTGAAACTGGCGCGCTTTGAGCACCTGCGCGGGCAGCCGCTCAAACGCCAGGAAAGCCGCCATTTGCTGCTGGTTGGGCCGCCCGGCACTGGTAAAACCACCGTGGCAAGGCTGATTGGCCGCCTGTACCACGGGCTTGGATGGCTGCGCCGTGGGCACTGCGTGGAGGTGAGCCGGGGTGACCTGGTGGCCCCGTATGTGGGGCAGACCGCGCAGCGGGTGGCGCGAACCGTGGAACGCGCGCTGGATGGGGTGCTGTTCATTGATGAAGCTTATGCCTTAAGCCGCGGCGGCAGCGGTGATTTTGGCGTGGAAGCCCTGGATGAACTGGTTAAGGCCATGGAAGATCACCGGGGGCGATTGGTGGTGATCGCTGCCGGGTATGAAGCGGAGATGGCCGCCTTCTTGCGCGCCAATTCCGGTTTGGAATCGCGCTTTGCAGCCACATTGCATTTTGACGATTTGACAGGGGATGAAATGGCTGATTTATTGGCAGGCATGGCCCGGCAGGAGGGCTTTGAGCTGGGGAGCGGTGTATCTGAGGCTGCGGTTGCGGCCCTGCTGGCCGAGAAAATGCACTGCTCAAGCCGCTTTGGCAACGGCCGGGCTGTGCGGAGGCTGTTTGCTGATATGAAGCAGTCGCTGGCCAGCCGGGTTTTGGCCGGAAACGGCGGGCTGACCGTGCGCATTGAGGTTGAAGATGTGATGCCGCGGCCAGGACCTGGCTGCAAAACCGGCATGAACCATCTGGACGAATGGGTAAGGGTGTTATAATTGCGTCATCATCAATTTCAGCAAGAGCATCTCTGATATGAAAGTTTGCCCCCCTGGCTCAGTCAACCTGGCCTGATGGATGGATTTGGAGCATTGAATAACGCCAGACCAGGCGGGACGAGAAAGGAAATGATTATGATGAAGCGATTATTGATTGTCGTTATCGTGCTGAGCCTTGCAGGGAGTGTTTTGTCAGCCTGCGCCAGCCCAACGCCGGCGGTTTCACAGGGAGCTGTTTCCACGCCAGGGGCATCTCCATCCACTCTTCAGTCACAGGTCTGGAATTACCCGGCGGATCCGGTGGTTTCATTTAATAGCATTACTGCCTCAGATGCAAAAGCTCAATTTGCCGGGCAGGCAGAACTGGCTGAAACGGTGCTGACAGCCCAGGGATTCACGATTGACCGGTGGCTGACCGGCAGTGGACAGCTTGCGCTGGTGATCAGCAAGCCGATGGGCGGAAAAATTTTCCGCTTCACAGGCGCTTTTACGGTGACCCAGGCAGGTGACGCGGCCGCATTTTTTGAGGAAATTCCACAGGCTCTGTTTGAAAGAGAATATTTGCAGCGGCCGGCCAGCCCGCAGCAGCGCGGCCTGGTTTACCGCTTTGGCGATACGGAAGCCTTCAGGCAGCTGCTTTTGCGCCTCAAGGCTTTACAAAAGGGCAGCGAAGAGGGCAAAATGTTCAAATCGCCTGATGAGTTGAACCTTTATATCACTGCCGAGGCCAACCAGCTTGACGGCCCGATGGTGTTCACCGCTTTCAAATTAACTTCGCCATTTTCTGCAGATATGGGCCTGACCGAATATCCCTCAGGCCGCTGGATGGTTGCGGCAGGCAAAGTCCAGGCAGGAGGCAAGGATGTGCGCTTTGCATCGATCACCTTTCAAGAGAATATGGATGATTTCAACCGCCTGCTGTATCTGCGCGGCAGCTTTGGGAAAAAGTTGATCTCTGAAGCGCCGGCCGACAGTGTGATCCATGACCCGGTGATGTTTTTTGACCAATTTGCCAAGAGCGTGTATGGAAACGAGTTTTACCGTATGGTTATACCGGGCTGGATGCTGGCCCAGACCAGCATAGATAGAACCACCATCCCTGATGCTGCCACGGTTCTTCTTGACCAGCCCCCATTGGAAAATCCCTGGCTGTCCGTTTACGTGGCTGCAAGCGGCTTTCCGGCCAACACGGATGCCTATAAGAATTTGAATCATAAGTGGATCAACGATTATTTTGCCGGATCAGCCCAATTTAATGAATCGTATTTTATTGATTTGAAAAAGGCTCACCAGGCCTACCTGGCCGGCAATTACATTCAGATGACGATTATCGAATGGGTGGAATAGGGCCGCCTTGAAATAAAAACATCTGGATCTCCATGAAAAAGGGGCTCCAGATGTTTTTTATGGGTGCAGGCAGTGGTCAGGGCAGGAGCACTTTTTTGACTTCATCTGTCCAGTGGATGGTTTCCAGGTAAATTTTCTGAAGGATTTCCGGTGGAAGGTCAGCCTGTTCAACCAGGTTCCAATCACCCCGCTCATAAGCCAGGGTTAATTTCAATACTTCGCCGATGGGACCTTCGTGATTGAGCAGCGCCGCCACCAGTTCATCAGCCAGGTGAATGCCGCTGACCACCTGGTCGAGGGTGGTATCGAGAAGCGCATCGAGGATGCTGAACAAGCCAGCCAGGCGGTAAGAATCAGGCCGGGTGATGCCTTTTTTCAATGCGATTTGCTCGCACATTCTGGCGCGCATCATGCCGATCACCGCCAGCTCATCGGGCTTATCAGGAACACCGGTGAGCAGCATCAGAGTCAGCCATTCGCGCAGTTGGCGCAGCCCGATGAGGGTGAGGGCCTGGCGAATGGACTCGATTTTTGTGGGAACGGAATAAAAAACGGAGTTGATCAGGCGCAGCAGTTTATAACCCAGCATGGGGTCGCAAACCACAATTTCTTCGAGGGCTCCAAAGGTGATATTGGGATCCTGAAGGCGGCTGAGCATATTCAGGACGACCATTTTTTCGGGAGCCATTTGCCGGCCTTCAATAATGTTGGGGCGGCAAAGGAAGAAACCCTGGTAATAATGAAATCCGAGCTGTTTGCAGTAAGCCAGATCTTCCTGGGTTTCCACTTTTTCCGCCAGCAGCCGGGCGTTTTGATGCTGTTTTAGAAAGGTACGCACCTGATCGTCGCGGGAGCGGTCAAAGCGCGGCAGGTCCACCTTGATAATATGGCAGGCATCCACCAGGCGTGGATCGAGTTTTTCAAGGTCTGTGATGTCATCGAGGGCAATCTGATACCCCTGAGCAGAAAGGCTGCGCAGCCCCACGATTAATTCATTATCCACAACGATATTTTCAACCACCTCAAGAATGACGCGGCCAGGGGGGAGGGGAATGGGGTATTTTCCGGTGATAAAGTTGCGGGTCAAATTGATAAAAGCACGCTGTGCGCCGGTGATATTCTCAAGGCCAATTTCGACAAAGGCGTTGAACATCACATTGGAGGTGGCCACATCGCCATCTCCAACCGGGGCGCTGGTGGAGCGCATGGAACGATACAGCAGTTCATAACCGATCACATTCAGCTGCTGGTTAAAAATGGGCTGGCGGCCCACAAAAATATCGGTCATGAAAAACCCCTTTTCAAGTCCGTGCAGAATTGACCTGTCATCACACAGGAACTATTTCTTATTGTATAGTAAATGTTTGAAGAAGGTATAATAAAAAGGTTCACAAATTTGTTAGGAATTGCAGGAAGTATGGTCACAGCGCAGCGATATCCAGTGCCATTAAAAGAGACCCGGGTCGAGCTAATGATTGTCAATTCGCGTTTTATTGCCTCGCTGGCGCCCGTTTTTAACGTGGAGGAAGCAAGGGCATTCATTGAGCGTATTCGCAAAGAATTTGCGGACGCCACGCACAATGTGCCGCTTTACCGCGTGGGTTTTGAACCTTCGGTGATTGAGCACTGCAGCGATGCGGGTGAACCCGCTGGCACAGCCGGACGGCCGGCGCTGGCGGTGCTGCGCGGCAGCGGATTGGGCGATGTGGCGGTGGTGATCACCCGCTATTTTGGCGGGACCAAGCTGGGAACCGGCGGCCTGGTGCGGGCCTATTCAGATTCTGTCCGGGCGGTGCTGGCTGAAACCCGGCGCGCTGAACGAGTGACCTGCCATACGGTGATGACGGTTTTGCCGTACCGCCTGCTGGAACGGGTGCGCATTCTGGCAGCAGACGCGAATGGCCAGATATTGGATGAAAGTTTTGGCACCGATGTGACCATCACAGCGCGTTTTGCGGTCGAAAACTTGCCCGCATTTCAGGCTGCTTTGCGCGAATGGAGCAATGGGGAGATTCAAGCTGAGATTATAGAAACAGCAGAAGTGTTGATGCCAGTTCAAGGACAATAAAAAAAGCCTCCGGGTCAACCCAGAGGCTTTGCGTGAAATTTTATGGGCCAACGGCTTCGCCGTTTTCCATCTGACAGTGGATACAGGCGCGCCTTTCGGCTTCGACAATGGCCTGATCAGAGCTCCAGAAGAAATTTTCTTCGCCAATATGTTCCACCAGCCCGGCGCGCTGCATCATGGTCATGACTTTTTCGTGCACGCCGGCGAGCATCAGGGTGCCGCCCTGTTTGTGGATTTTTTCACACAGGCGCTCGATGGCTTCGAGGCCGGCCGTATCCACGATGGGAACACCGCGCATGGAAAGGATCATGGCATGGGTGGCGTTGATCTGGGTGAAGGCCTCATTAAAGTTACCGGTGGCCGCAAAGAAGAGCGGGCCGGTGACATAAGCGACCTGGACATGTTTGCAGTGACAGGCGGTTTCAATGCCTTTGGCGCGCAGCTTGGCCGGGTCCACATCCTGAATTTCAATTTCAATGGAGGCAATCTGACTGAGGAAGAGGCCGGCCGCCACGGCAGAACCCACCAGGATGGCCTGGGTGAGGTCGAGGGTGATGGTGCCGATCATGGTGATGAGGAAGGCGATGATGGCCGATTTGAAGCGCCGGCCAAAGATGAAGCGGATGCCGTCCCATTCGTTCATGCGCCAGGCGGTGACCATCAGCACGCCTGCCAACACCGTCAGGGGAATGCGGGCCATCACGGGGGCCAGCAGGAACATGCTCAGGAGGATGCCCAGAGCATGAATGATGCTGACCATGCGGGTCTGCCCGCCTGATTTGATGCCCACACTGGAGCGGGCGATGGCAGCTGTGGCGGGAACGCCGCCGAAGAAGGGAATGAGCATGTTGCCAATGCCCTGCGCCACCAATTCCTGGTTGGCCTGCAAACGGATGCCGGTCATGTTGCTGGCCACGGCCCCACAGAGCAGGCTTTCAACGGCGCCCAGCGCGGTGATGGTGAGGGCCGGGGCGATGAAATCTCCGAGGTTTTGCCAGGGAATGCTGGCAAAATTGAGCCGTTCGTCCAGGATCAGGGTCTGGGGGATGGCGCCGATGGTGGCCACAGGCCACTGCAAGATGGCGTTGAGCAGGGTGGCCAGGATGATGCCAAGCAGGGAGGCCGGGAAGCGGGCGTTCCATTTGCGGGGCCAGAATACCATGGTGAGGATCACCACCAGGCCCAGCACAATGGTGTGCCAGTCGGGCGTCCATCCGCCTTTGAAATATCCCACCAGCTTGAGGAAGGCTGATTCGCTGCCAGGGGTTTTTATGCCCAGGAAGGCGTCGATTTGGCCAATAAAAATAATGAGTGCAATGCCAGAAGTGAAGCCCGTGATGACGGGGGCGGGAATGAAGGCGATGAAACGGCCCAGGCGCAGCACGCCAATGACCAGCAGCATGGCGCCGGAGAGGAAGCCGGCAATCCAGATGCCTTCAAGACCATATTTTTGGGCCAGGATGATCAGCACGGCGCTCATGGCGCCGGTCGGACCGGAAATCTGGTAAGGTGCGCCTGAAAGGCCCCCAATGACAATGCCGGCGATGATTGCGGTCACCAGACCGGCGGCGGCGGTTGCGCCTGAGGCAACCCCAAAAGCCAGAGCCAGCGGCAGGGCCACAGCGGCGACTGTCAGCCCGGCCAGTAAATCCTGGCGGAATTTTGCCAGGTTATAGCCGCTGAATTCGTCCACCAGCAGCTTTTTTAAACTTCTACGAGGCATGTAACTTTTTTCTCCTTATTCCAGCTAATTCCACAAAAAATCGTGCCCATTCACGGGCACGAGAGCCAATGATACACCTGTTTTGATTTATTTGGGAGAGGTGAAAATGAAAACCGGCGCAGAAAAGAACTGCGCCGGTCAGGCCAGGTTTGAACTGGATTATTTAAAATTGACTTTCACCGTCATGCCCCAGCGCAGCAAAGGATCGGGATTTTCAATGGGGATCCGCACCACATAGGTGATGTCGCCCGATTTTTCAATATAGGTGTCGGCAATGGATTCGATCGTCCCGGTCATTTCCAGGTCGGGCAGGGCATCGGGGTTGAGAGAAGCTTTTTGCCCGATTTTCAGTGAAACCACATCCCTTTCAGCCAGGTCGGTGGTCTCCACCACCCATTGGGAGAGATCTGCCACAGTGATCACGGTGAGGCCCTGCGCGGCTTTTTCGCCAGCGGATATATCCACTTTCATGACCGTGCAATCATATGGCGCGGTGATATCAAGGCGCGAGAGGGCTGCCTGGGCAGCAGCCAGCTGCGCCCGGGCATTTTTCAAACGGGCATCGGCCAGCGCCTGGTCATCTGGGTCTGGCCCGCTGACTTTGGCGGTGCTGATGCGGCGGGCTTCATCCACCCGGGCCTGCGCCAGATCCACTGCGGTCTTTGCCTGGTCAAGCTCATTGATGATTAAATCGCGCTTGTAAATGGCTTCGTCATATGTTCGCTGGGCATCACTCAGGGCTTTATCTGCGTTTTTGCGGGTGGTGTTATCCACATCCAGATCTTTGACCTTGTCGAATTCATCCTGGGCGTCTTTGAGATCATCTTTGGCCGTGGTTACTTCTTCGCGGGCGTCATCCAGGCGGGTCTGGTAATCGTCTGTATCAAGGGCGGTGAGGGTCTGGCGGGCCTGAATCAGGGCGCGTTCAGCGGCCAGCAGGTCGGCCTGGGCCTGTTGAGTTCCCAGGGCTGCTGTCTTTTGCAGGTCATCGGCCTGGCGCTGCGCTGCGGTCAGTTCCAGTTCAGCAGCCGCCACAGCGGCCTCGGCGGCTTCGCGGTCGCCCAGGCGGGCCAGCACATCGCCCTTTTTCACCTGGTCGCCGGCTTTTACCAGCACTTCGCTGACCTGTCCGCTGCTCATAAAGGAAAGATAAGCAAAATCATTGGGGACCACCCGGCCTTCGGCAATGGCGGAGCCGTTAGATTGAGTGACAGGGGCCACAGTGGGGGTGGCGGCCGTCTGGGCGCACCCCGTAAGGACAAAAAGCCCCGTCAGGGCGGCCAGGGTCAGAAGGACGAGGGTGTGGAAGAGGCTTTTTTTCATGGCAAAACTCCTATTCGTAGGATAAAACTTCGCGGATGGTCAGGCTGGCGGCTTTGCGAGCCGGCATGACGGATGAAATGGCAGACAGGATTAACACAATCACCAGCCAGAGGATCACTCCCAGCGGGTTGAAAATGAACTTGGCGGCTGCGCCAAAAAGCGCCATGATGATGGCGTTGGACATCAGGGAAGTGATGGGGATCGAGGCAAGGACACTGAGAATCCAGCTCATCAGACCGATCAGCACGCCTTCAATCATCACGCTGTTCATCACCGCCCGGTCTGAGGCGCCAATGGTGCGGATGATGCCAATTTCGCGGGTGCGGTCCATCACGTTCATGCTCATGGTGCCGGTGAGGCCAATGCTGCCGACCACGGCGGTCAGCAAAGCGAGGATGAGCATGAGGGTGGTGAGAATATTAAGACCGTCGGCGGTAGTGGTGGTGAGGGAATGCCCGGTTTCCACCTCGGCCACTTCGATATCGTGAGCTTCCAGCAGCTGTTCCAAACGGCGGCCCAGGGCTTCCTGTTCTTCTTCGGTGGTGTTGGGTTTGGCAGCGCGAATGCGGTAGGCAGAAGCGCGATTGGCCTGGTGCAGCTGGCGCGAGAGGAAATCGTAGGGCGTGTAGGCCAGGTAACCGCCGCTTTTGCCGGTGAGCTGGAAGAAACCCACCACCACCAGATCGGTGGTTTTGCCGGCAATTTTGGCCTGGATGGTGTCGCCGGGCTTCAGATTGGGGAAGATTTCCCTGAAACGCTCGTTGACCACAATGGCATTTTGATCTTCCGGGATCATCCAGCGGCCTTCGAGCACCACGGCCTTCACAAAGGGGCTGTTGGCAGGGGGGGCCAGCAGCCCAAAACGCTCGCCCGTGCTGCCGTCGGCCAGGATGAGGTCTGCCGAGGCGGCGGTCCAGGCTTCCACTTCGGCCACGCCGGGGTCTTCTTCAAGCAGGGCGGTGATGCGGTCAACGCGGTTTGATTCCTTGAGGGTCAGGGTGACATCGGCCAAAAAATAGCGGCCGATCTGATCAATATAGGAGATCAGCGCGCCCTGGGTGTTCAGGGTGGCCATAAAGACGGCGCCGCCCAGGGTGAGGGTGAAGAGGGTGAGGATCAGGCGGCCGCGGCGGCGGAAAGTGTTGCGCAGTGACAGGGTGACCGGCCGCGGCAGGCTGCGAATTTTTTGCAGCTGGCGGCTGACCCAGCCGCTGGAATCTGTGGAAGTCTGGTTATAACCGGAAAGGGCTTCAACAGCGGTGACATTGGTGCCCTGGAGAATGGGGATGAAGCCGGCGGCCTGGGGGACGATGAGCGCCAGGGCAAGCTGCAGCCAGACCACCTCCTGGATGGTACGGTAGCCCTGCAATTGGACATTGACGGCACCGGAGACAAAATCGAGCAGATAGTAGGAAGAAATGCTGGAAAGGGGCTGGGCGATGGCAAAGGCCACCAGGCCGAAGAAGAAGATCTGAATCATGTAAATGGAAGCAATCTGCCAGCGGCTGGCCCCGATGGTTTTCATCACCCCGATCTGATGCACCTGCTGGTTGAGCAGAGAAGACAGGGTGTTGGTGATGAGAAAACCGGAGAGGAACACGACCAGGAAACCCAGCACAAACAGCACGGCCGAAATGGCTTCCACATAGACCCTGTTGGGGTGGTTGTCTGAAGCGCGCACGCCAGCAGAATAGACGGTGCGGCCGCTCTGTTCGACTGCGCGCGTGACGGCATTGGACACCTGGCGGATATGAGCCGGATCAGTGCTGTTTGCATCCACCGTCGAAAGCAGCAGGTTCATGGTGCGGGGCATTTCCAGCCATTCCAGGGTATCCATGGTGATATAACCCTGAACAGGCGCCAGGAAAAAGCCGCCGCTGTCGGTGGATCCCACGGTTTGATCGTTGACCAGGCCCACCAGTTTGATCCGGCGGGTTTTTCCGGAGGGCAACTCCAATTCGAGTTCTCCGCCCACGCCAACAGGCAGATCGCTGCTCTTGAATATTTCGACGGCCAGTTCGCGGTCGGCGGGAGGCCATTGGCCTTCCTTAAGTTTCAGGCGGTTGATCTGGCGGGTGGCGATATCGGGCAGGGCCTGAATATGAATGGGGGTCCACTGTCCATCTGCACCGCGCACGCGCAAGGTGAATGAAAACACGCCTTCGGCCTGGCCCACCCCACTGACCTGGCGGACATGATCCACCAGATCAGCGTCGAAAGTGCTGGTGAACGTGTAGATATTGGCCGGGTTGACCGCCCCGAAGCCGGTGCGCATATCCTGGTTGTTGATGACGTACATATTGGCGATCAGGCCAACGGCATACAGGCCCACCCCAATGGAGGCAATTACCAGTAAAGAGCGGGTTTTGCTGCCGAGCAGATCTGAAATGACTTTATGCCAGCGCGGACGCATCAGCCTGACCTCCAGAAGGATTTACGGGTTTTCACAGGACAGTAGAGGGCACCCCGTTCTGCCGCCTGGCGGCGCAGGGCCGGTTCCAATGTGGGAATCTCCTGAACCAGGGCGTTAAATTTTTCATACGAAATTTCCAGCAGGTCAGCCGGCGCATCGGGCGCGACCGAGAAAAACAGGCCGCAAGCCTCTGTTTCGAGCAGGTCAAATTGGCTGAAACATTCACCAGGGTGCAGGGTATGCACATGGATCGGGGACCCTTTTGCCTGGCGCATGACCTGAATATTGCCGCCCGCAATGAAGATCATGCCCTGGTCCACCGCGCCCTGGCGGGCGAGCACTGCCCCTGGCGCAGCCTGGTGAGGTGCGGCTGCTTTGCTGACCTTCAACTTGTGGTTATTGGGGATAGACAGGGCATGAGCCACAGTTTCGTTGATTATCTCGCCATCAGAAATGAACACCTGGCGGGTGGAGCGGTGGGCCAGTACGGGATCGTGAGTGACGATGAGGATGGTTTTGCCGCGGGAGGCCAGGTCTTCAAAGATATTGAGGATCAATTTTTCAGTAATGGAATCGAGGTTGCCGGTGGGTTCATCGGCGACAACGATGGGGGGATCATTGGCCAGGGCGCGGGCAATGGCGGCAATTTGCTGCTGCCCGCCGGAAAGAGCCGCTGGAAGTTTGTGCGCCATATCATCCAGATGGAGCAGGCGCAGCAGGTCCATGGCGCGGCTTTCACGTTCGGCGCGGTCATACATGTTGCAGAAATCCATCGGCAGCATGGTGTTTTCCAGGATGGAAAGGGTGGGCAGAAGCTGGAAAAACTGAAAAACAATGCCCATGGCGCGTCCGCGCCAGACGGCCATTTTGCCTTCACTCATGCGTCCCAGTTCCACATCGCCCACCCGCACCACGCCGGAGGTGGGGTGATCAATGCCGGTGACCATGTTGATAAGGGTGGATTTGCCGCTGCCCGATTTTCCCATGATGGCCGTGAACTCACCGCGGTCAAAGGTGAGGTTGATGTCGATCAGGGCGTGAAATGCGCCAGCAGGCGATTTAAATATCTTATTCACCTGGCTTAACTGAATATAGGCATTGGCGGGGGGCTGCGTGAGCGGGGTCATAGTTCAGCCTCCGGCGGCGGATTTGAGACAAACAATCCATCGGCAATCCATAAAACCCGCGCATAGCGCTGAATGAAGGTGGGATCATGCGAAACCATGATGATGGTTTTGCCTTTTTGCACCAGTCCTTCAAAAATTTGAAAAATGTGTTCGGCGGTCGCGGAATCAAGGCGTCCGGTGGGCTCATCGGCAATGAGGATGGCCGGATCGTTGGCCAGGGCGCGGGCAATGGCCACGCGCTGCTGCTGGCCGCCGGAAATATCCGCCGGCAGCTTGCGGGCATGTTCGGCAATTTCCATCTCTTCCAGCAGCAGCATGGCGCGCTCGCGGCTCTGGCGGGGGTGATAGCGCCCGCAAAAATCCATTGGCAGCATGACATTATCCAGGAGGGAGAGGGAGGGCATTAATTGAAAAGATTGGTAGATGACGCCCAGGTTGCGGCCGCGCCATTGGGCAGCGCTGTTTTCGTGCAATGTGTGTACCCCCACGCCGTCCACCCAGACTTCGCCAGAGGTCAGGTGGTCTACCCCGCTGATCATATTGACGAGGGTGGATTTACCAGCCCCCGATTTACCCCAAATGCCCACAAATTCACCCCGCCTGATCTGCGCGTCAATGCCTTTAAGGGCATAAAAATCCCCTGCCGGGGTGCGGTAGGCTTTTTTGACGCCGATCAGGCTGATGATGGGCTGTGCTTCGTTGAGGGTCATGCTTTGACGGCTTTCCAAGATGGGTCAGTTAAACAATAAGAGATAACAGAGGCAGGCCGGCAGGGGTTCGGGCAGGTCTGCTTCAGGCAGCTTTCTTGTTGTAGGCTGCAAACACGGCCTCAGACAGCAAGGGATCCACCTTGAGGCCAGCCGCAGAAGGCGGCTCGTGGATCATTTTTTGGTCCACTGCTTTCAGGGCGTCCACCAGCCAGCCCACGGCCATGTCTGGCGGGATACGGTCGCTGTTGATGACCACATCAAAGCAGTGGCTTGCATTCCAGTCGAGGTTGTAAAACGCATCGACAAATGCCGAGCGCAGGCGGTCATACTCTTTGACCATGTTTTCAGCCTGGGTGATGGACAGATGGTGCCGTTCGGCCACACGCAGGGTGCGGATGGAAAGCGGCGCCTGCACGCGCACATGAACCACATCTGTGAGGCCTGCCAGCACGGCAAATCCGCTGCGCCCAACAATGACAACATTGCCGTGATGGGCCACGGCGCACAGGGTGCGGTTGAGCATGTCAATCATCAGGTTGCGGCGCTCCGTTGCCCGGGTGTTGAACATTTCCAGGAAGCTGGGGGCAGTTTCATATTCACTGCTGAATTCAATCATACCGTACTGGTTCATGATTTCGCCGACAAAAGTCTTATCCACCAGGTGATAGCCCATTTCCTGGGCCACTTTTTGAGCAATCCAATCACCTTCGCTGCCAAATTCACGCGAGAGGGTTAATATTGCCATCGCTCCACCTCCTTTCGGGAATTCAACCTCCGGAAAATTGCTTAATTTTATTGTAGGCCGTTATGGTCAAAACTTCAAGTTCTTTGCGCTTAATTCAACTCAGCAAGGGAACTGCGGCGTTCCAGAAGCCAGACATCCCGCCAGCGGCCAGCCCAGGGGCCGAAGGTCATTTTGCCAATTTTTTCGCGCAGACCCACGCGCCTGAAGCCGCCGTGCTCAAAAAGGGCGAGGCTGGCCTGGTTTTCCGGAAAAATACCAGCTTGCAAGGACCAGATGCCGCTGCTTTCGGAGAGAGAGATGACCGCCTGCAGCAGGGCGGAACCCAGGCCGCGGCCGCGGGCGTTGGCGGCTACATACAGGCTGGTTTCAACCACACCGGCATACACCGGGCGGGTGGAGGTGGGGCTGAGCGCAGCCCAGCCCAACACAATACCGTTTTCAAGGGCCACAAGGCTGCCGGCGTTCAATTTTCCGGCCTGCCAGGTTTGCCAATCGGATGGTGGGGCGGGTGCAAAGGTGGCATGACCGGTGTCGATGCCTTCCTGGTAGATGCGGGCCACGGAAGGCCAGTCGTTTTCTTGCATGGGTAAAAGATCAATGGTCATGGAGGGTTGTCTATTCCTGGTGATTGGAATGTTCGGGCTGCCATCAGGAGCGCTCGATTTTCATAAGAATGGACCAGAGAGTCGGTTTTTATCAATGCTTTTCAGGCAGATCTTCATGGTAAATGGCGCTGCCAAGCTTGATGCTCAGGTGGTATTTTTCGGTTAATCCTTTGATCATGCCGTCCAGAATATCGCGGTGCTCCTGGCTTTTGGCCTGACGGTAAATATCTTGAATTTCCAGACTTTCTGAGGCCAGCTCAGCCCAGACGCGCCCGCGAATATAGGATGATAAATTGATATGCTCGATATAGACAGCCCGGGTGCCGGTTTCTGCGATGCTGTGGAAAAGTTCATCCAGCAGCTGTGGCTGGACACGGTAATGGGGCAGCAGAGGGCCGACAAATGCATAAGTGGAAAGACCCTGAGCGGTCAACTGTTTCAGCGTATCCAGACGGCGGCTGGCCAGGGGCGCGGTGACTTCCAGAAAACGGCTCAATTTATCATCGGTGGAAGTGATTGTGCAGCCAGTTTCCGTGTTTAAGGATTTTAGCAGGTCCACATCGCGCAGCACCAGGGGTGACTTTGTGAGAATGCCTATACGTCCAGGGTAGGCATGATCGGCAAAGCACTGTAGAATGCCGCGGGTGAGCCGGTATTTCTGTTCAATACCCTGGTATGGATCGGTGACGGAACTGAAAAAAATGGATGCGTTCCGCCGGGCAGCCGGCCATTTTGCTAGCTGTTTTTGAGCCAGTTCCACCGCATTTTTCTTTACCATCACATAATTACCCCAATCGGCGCGGGGCTTGTTGACGAAGCGTCCCATGAAGGTGGCGTAGCAATACAGGCAGCCAAACTGACAGCCCGTATAGGGATTCACCACAAAATCGGCATCTGGAAGCTGCGAGGCAACGATGATGCTTTTTGCTTCGATTTCCTCTATGTTCATGTTCACTCCTGTTTGACCCGGGCATTGATAGCGCGGCTATTCCACAGCCTTTGAGATTTATGCAAGGACAGCTGGTCTATTATAGCCTGTCGGTGAAAATTTGGACAAGAAAGGTGCAATCTCCCCTTGACAAATGCTATACCAACGGGTATAGTTTGTATACCAATTAGTATACCATTGGCAAGGATGGATATGAAAAAGAACGTGCTTTTATCTCATGAAAACGCAGAACGTATTTTACAGGAAGGCTGGATCATGTTTCAGCAGAAGGGCTACCGCGGGGTGACCCTGGATGAGCTGTGCCTGCGCTGTAAAATCACCAAGCCAACCCTGTATTATTATTTTGAAGATAAGGAAACCCTGTTTGTGCAGGTGTTGAAATTCAAATTGCAGGGATTTCGCGAGGTGATTGAAAAACCCGGCGGGCTGGCAGAGCGATTGGCGGCGACCGCTGAGGTGATCCTTGAGAGCTTCATCACCGATTACAATGCTCTGCTGCGCGACCGGGAACATATCAAGCGGCCTGAGTATCAACAGTTGATCCGTGATGCCTTTCATAATGAGTTGTTTGGTCCTTTGAATCGTTTGATGAAAAACGGTATGGCGCAGGGAGAACTGCGGGCAGGCCAGCCGGAGATGCTGACCCTGGTCTATCTGGGCATGGTCAACAATTTTATTGGCAGACAAAGAGACAATGGCCAGGACAGCCATCAACTGGCGCTGTGGCTGGCTGACTGTTTTCTGAAAGGAGCTGAACGTTCATGAATCCCTTATGGGTGACCTGGTTTGAGACAGGATTTAACGTTGTTTACCTGATTTTGGTGTGGTGGATGGTGGTTATGATGACCCGCAACATGAGCCGGGTCAGCGAGAAAGACTGGCCCACTGCCAACCTGATTCGCATCTCGTTCATTCTTTTGGCAGCAGGCGATACCGGTCATGTGGGTTTCAGAGTGCTGGCAACATTGATGGGGGAGACTGGCGCCAGGATCAACCTGTTTGGCGAGCCTGCATCGCTGGTGGGCATTGGCATGCTGACCACTGCTTACACCGTGACCCTGTTTTACATGGTTTGGGTGTATATCTGGCGCAGGCGTTACCAGCAGCCTTCTGGCCTGGCGGTGAACCTGCTGCTGGCGGCCGGCCTGTTCCGCCTGATTTTCATGGCACTGCCCGGCAATGATTGGGGCGGGCTGGTGCCGCCGCAGCCGATGAGCCTTTACCGGAATATTCCCCTGTTTGTGCAGGGCATTGGCCTCTTGTGGCTGATGTTTGATTGGGCTTACAGGAAACAGGACCGGGTTTTCCAATGGATCGCCTGGATGGTGGTTGCCTCCTTCGCTTTTTATGCGCCGGTGATCTTTTTTGCCCGGCAGGTGCCTATGCTGGGGATGCTGATGATCCCCAAAACCTGCGCCTACCTGGCCATTGCCTGGATTGCCTACCGCGGCCTGTGGCAGGCGAAAAAGGCAGTTTGAGGCTCTTTGCCATTGGATTATCTGCCCATCTGCAACCACCAGGTGGGCTTTTTGATGTTTGGATTTACAAATGTCATGGAGGAATCTCCTGATTCACCAGAAGGGGTTGAATCTGATGCAGAGACTGGATATACTACTGATATATCAGTAATATATCAGTTAGATTTCACTGGCCCCGCCAGAAATGATTTTAGGCCACGGATGAAGGAAACGCGAGAACCCTCCCTTGCCAGCACGGCTTACCAGCGCATCAAGACGGATATTGTGGAATGCGCGTTTGACCCCGGACAGTATATTGCCCAGGCAGATCTGGCCGCGCGCTATAAAATGGGCATCACCCCGATTCGTGAGGCCCTGCGTCAGCTTTCGCAAGAGGGTTTTGTGACGTCCATTCCGCGGCTGGGATATGTGGTCAGCCATATCACCGCGCAGGATGTGCAGGAAATTTATGAAATGCGCTACCTGCTGGAAACGGCTTCGGTGCGCCTGGCGGCCCAGCGCGCCGCGCCGGAACTGCTGGCTCAAATTCATGATTCGGCGCAGTTCACCTACACTTATAAGGACCGCCGTTCTTACACCGAATTTTTGAACCGCAATGCGGCCTTTCACAGCAGCATTGCCAGGGCAGCCGGCAACCAGCGCCTGGCCGAGCAGGTGGCGCGCATTCTGGATGAGTTGAACCGGGTGTTTCACCTGGGCTTGGATATCCGCGACAGCGCCGATGAAATGAAGCAGGATCATGTGGCGCTTTCAGAGGCGCTGCGCAATCGTCAGGCAGAGCTGGCCGTGCAGGTGGTGCAGGCTGAAATTGAGCGTTCCCAGGCGCGCGTGCAAGAGGCACTGCGGCGCACGGCTGGGCCGGTGGTGACCTCAGCCCGGCTGATGGAGCTGAGTCAGGCGGCTCCGCCTGAACAGAACGATGACGTGATGATTTGATAACATTGAATGGAACGATAAGACGTTTTTCTTTGATCATAAGAAAATGAACCCCACTAAGCACCCGGGACATGCTGCGGCGGTCCTGCAGGTTGTGAGACAGGTTTTTTAAGGGGCAGAGGTGTTGGCCTGACCAGCTGGCACCCAAAGTACCTGCCCTGAACAGGACCAGGGCAGGTACTCTTAAGAAATTGATGAGCATAAAAAGGAGAAGAGAATATGGCCAATGCAACTGTTATCTGGAAGGAAGGCATGCACTTTGAGGGTCAGGCCCGCGGACACACCCTGCAAATGGATGCCCAACCCGAACCCGGCGCCGGCGCCGGGATGAGCCCAATGTCCATGGTGCTGGTGGCCCTGGGCGGCTGCACAGCGATGGATATTGTCCATATCATGCAAAAGGAGCACCAGACCCTCACCGGTTTGACCGTGGAAGTGGAAGCAGAGCGGGCGCAGGATTACCCGATGGTGTTCACCAAAATCACCCTGGTTTACCGGCTGCGCGGACGCGGCCTTTCGCGCAAATTGGCGGAACGGGCGGTTGAGCTTTCAGAAGAAAAATACTGTTCGGTCGGACAAATGTTAAACAAAACGGCTGCCATCACCAGCCGGATTGAAATTGAGGAAGAAACCGCTGCGGCATAGCCAGGCGGTTTTTTAACAGGAGCGAGGCGATGAATTTAAAAACAAGCACCAATCATGGTTTGTGCCTGGATGGGATGGAAGCGGCCAAAGAAGCCTTTTTGAAAGCATATCCGGAGTTTCTGGATACCCGCAAGCTGGATGAACTGCGGGAGACAGATTATGCCCGCCTGGACCGGCTTGGCCACACCTATCTCGATTATACTGGCGGCGGCATTTACGCGGAATCGCAGGTGCTGGCGCATCAAAATTTGCTGCTGAATCAGGTGTTTGGCAACCCGCATTCTTCCAACCCGACCTCCCTGGCCATGACGCGCCTGGTTGAGAGCGCGCGATCTTATGTGCTGGAATACTTCAATGCCTCGCCGGAGGAATATCTTTGCATCTTTACAGCCAATGCCAGCGGCGCGCTGAAATTGGTGGGCGAATCGTATCCTTTTGCGCCGGGGGGGCAATATGCGCTGACCTACGACAACCACAATTCGGTCAACGGCATCCGTGAATATGCCAAAGCGCGCGGCGCAAAGGTTTCTTATATCCCCATTTTGCCGCCCAATATGCGTGTGGATGAACAGAAAAGGCTTACGGTTCTCGATCAGGCACAGGAAGGGCAAAACCAGCTCTTTGCCTTCCCAGCGCAGTCCAATTTTTCGGGGGTGCAGCATCCGTTGGAATGGATTGAGGAGGCGCATGCGCGAGGATGGGATGTGCTGCTGGATGCGGCCGCCTATGTGCCCTCGAACCGCCTGGATTTGAGCCAGGTGCATCCCGATTTTGTTTCGCTTTCATTCTACAAGATTTTTGGCTACCCAACCGGGGTGGGCGCCCTGCTGATGCGGCGCAAGATGCTCGGCAAGCTGCACCGGCCCTGGTTTGCCGGCGGCACCATCACGGTGGCTTCGGTGCAGGGCAACGCCTACTTCTTGCACGAAGGGGCCGAGGCTTTTGAAGACGGCACGCTCAATTACCTGACTCTGCCGGCGGTGGAGATCAGCCTGAAACACATTGCCAGCATTGGCTATGATGCCATTCACACACGGGTGGCCTGCCTGACCGGCTGGATGTTGAAGGAGCTATCTGCGCTGCGCCATGAAAGCGGCGAGGCTCTGGTGCATATTTACGGCCCGCTGGAGATGGACATGCGCGGCGGCACCATTGCCCTGAATTTCTTTGACCGCTGCGGGCATTATATTGACCACCGGGTGGTGGAGGCGCGCGCAAACGAGGTGTGCATTTCGCTGCGCACGGGATGTTTCTGCAACCCGGGTGGTGGTGAGGTGGCGCTGGGACTCACCGCCAGCGACATCACCACCTGCTTCAGCGGGCATAACCGTATGACCTTTGATGATTTTCGCATGTGCCTGAACGACCGCAGCACGGGAGCTGTGCGTGTATCGGTGGGATTGGTGAGCACGTTTGAGGATGTTTACAAATTGCTGTGTTTTGCCCGCGGCCTGTTGAATCATCAGTGCGACGAGGTGTAAACAAGAAGCGCCATGAAATATGGTTTTGTCCTTCCGCGGGGCGATGCCCGCACTGCGGCTGATTTTGCCGCTGAGGCCGAGGTTGCCGGTTGGGATGGCTTTTTTGTCTGGGAGCCGGTGTGGGGCGTGGATGCCTGGGTGGCGTTGACTGCTGCGGCCATGATCACCAGCCATATCCGCCTGGGCACCATGCTTTCGCCGCTTTCGCGCCTGAATCCGTGGAAATTGGCCAGCGAAACGGCCACCCTCGACCAGCTCTCGGGTGGGCGGGTGATTTTATCAGTGGGTTTGGGGGCCACCGATTGCGGCTTTGAAGAATTTGGCGAGATCACCGACCGCAGGCTGCGGGCCGAACGGCTGGATGAAGCGCTGGATTTGCTGAATCTGCTGTGGAAAGGCCTACCTTTTACTTATGAAGGAAAGCATTACCAGGTGCATTTGGAACAGGCGCAGGAAAAATTCAAAGCGGGGGTGCTGGGGGCCGCCGCGGCGCTCCAGCAGCCGCGCATTCCCATCTGGGCGGTTGGCGCCTGGCCGAGCAAGAAATCAATGGCGCGGGTGAAGCGCTGTGATGGTCTGCTGCCTGCAGTGATTGGTGAAGATGGAAAGGTGGCCATGCGGCCGGCCACGCCGGAGGAAATTGCGGCCATGAAAGCCAGCATGGAGGGGTTTAACGGCGACATTGTGGTCGAAGGAGAAACGCCAGGTGATGACCTGGAGGCGGCCATTGTAAAAGCGCAGGCCTATGCCCGGGCGGGGGCCACCTGGTGGCTGGAAAGCCGCTGGGATGAACCTGACCCTGACCGGGTTCTGACGCGCATTCGCCAGGGACCACCTTGTAAATGATCCAGCCCCCTGATAGCCCGCTGCAAAGCGGGCTGTTTTTTTGAAAGGGTCTATAATTAAATCGGCGCGAAAAAAGGGATCAAAGGAGGCAAGATGATCAGGCTGGCTAGCTTAAGTAAAATGTTCTGGGTCATCAGCATCATCTTAATGGTAGCTGGATGTACTTCACCTTCCATTAAAATTGGCTTTGCGGGGGAAATTTCGGGAAAAAATGCTACCCTGGGGGTTCGCGGCCGCAATGGCGCGGCGCTTGCCGTTCAGCAAATCAATGCCGGGGGCGGCATTGATGGCAGGAAATTGGAACTGGTGGTGGAAGATGGCCTGGGCACACCCGAAGGCATTCTGGCAGCCGATCAGCGTTTGGAGGCGCAAGGCGTGATTGCACTGACCGGACACATGACCAGCAAGGAAACCAGCAGCGTCATGCCCTATCTCGAAGAGAAAGGCCTGATCCTTTTCAGCCCCACCACGGCTTCGCCGGATTTTGACCAGAAAGAGGACCATTTCTTTCGGCTGATCCCGACCAATTTAAGACAGTCCTATACCCTGGCGGAGGTGATGTTTCAGGATGAAGGGATGAAGCGAGCCGCCGTGATATACGATGTGGACAATCAATCCTTTTCCAAAACCTTCACCGATGGCTTTGGGGAACGCTTCATGGCGTTGGGGGGCAGCGTCACGGGGGTGTATTCCTTCTCTGCAGCGGCGGTGCAGAATTTTCTACCCATGTTGGAAGAAATCCGGCTGCAAAATCCTGATATGATCCTTGTGGCAGCTTCCCCTTTAAACACCAGCCAGATTGCCCAGCAGCTGGATTTGATGGACTGGCATCCACGCCTGGCAGCGTCCAACTGGTCCTATTCGGATGACCTGCTCATCTTGGGCGGCCGGACGGTGGAAGGAATCATGATTGTGACCCATTTTACACCCAGATGCCTTTCTGAAGCTTTCATTGACTTCAAGCAAACCTATGAAGCTGAATTTAATCAAACGGTGGATTTCTCTTCCGTTTTATCTTATGAAACGATGCTTGAATTTGGCCGGGCGCTGGATGAATGCGATGGCAATTACCAGAGGCTCAAAGAGGTACTCTCAACCCCCAGGCAGATCTACTCTCTTTGTGATCAGGTTTGGATGGATGAAACCGGAGACGTGGCACGCAGCATTTACCTGATCAATGTCAGGAATGGGGCATTTGAGGTGGTCAAAACCATTCAACCTAAACCCTGAAAAAGCCAGAAATGGATTGTAACAGCTGCCCGGCAACGGTATAATCAAACAAAAGAGCCCTCCAGACATCTGATCAGGATAAGCATCGATGAAATGCAAAAAGGCAGATATATTCAATTTTATGATCGCGGTTTTATGGGGGCTTCTGGCAACAGGCTGCATGGTCAACCCGGTGCGCATTGGCCTCACCAGCGAGATTTCAGGCCGCAATGCGGTGGTGGGGGTGCACGGCCGGAATGCTGCCTTGCTGGCGCAGGATGAAATTAATGCTGCCGGAGGGATCAACGGCCGGCCGCTGGAAATTATGGTGGCAGATGGACACGGCACCCCTGAGGGAACCCTCGAAGCTGACCAGCAGCTGATCAAACAGGGCGCGCTGCTGCTTACGGGCCATTTCACCAGCCTGGAAGTGAACGGCGCCTGGGATTACATAGAAAAAAACAATATCATACTTTTCAGCGCAACAGCGGCGTCGCCGAAATTTCAAGGTCTGAAAGATCATTTTTTTCGCCTTGTGCCGGTCAATGTGGTGCACGCGCATTACCTGGCAGATTATGCCTATACAACCCTGGGCTTGAGGCGGGCTGTGGGCATCATTGACCGCGATAACCTGGCGTATTCGAACAGTTTTAAGGATGGATTTAAAGAGCGGTTTGTTCAACTGGGGGGAGAATTTGCTGCTGAGGTTCGATTCTCGTCGTTGGCCAATGAAAACATCAGACCCTTGCTGGAAGAGCTGCGCACTCACTCGCCTGATGTGATTTTCTTTGCAGTCACATCCATGAATGCGGCACTTATTTCGCAGCAAATAGCGTTGATGGATTGGCCAGTCCAAAAAGTTTCAGCTGACTGGGCTTACACAGAGGAACTGCTCAAGGTGGGCGGCAAGACGGTGGACGGCATGATTCTGGTATCGCCATTCAATTATGATTGCCAGACCGAAGCTTTTCTAAATTTCAAGAGAAAATTTTCGGACATTTACGGTCAGGATCCCAGTTTTGTGGCGGTGATCAGTTATGAAACCATGATGGAACTGGCGCGGGTCCTGCGCTTGACCGGGGGGACAACGGAAGGGTTGGCCGATGAGCTTGCAAAGCCGCGGGTCATCAACGGCCTTTGCGACACCATCCGGACCGATGAATATGGGGATGTGCTGCGGACGATGTATTTGATTGAGGTTAAGCACGGCCAATTTGTGGAGATTGAGCGGCTGGAGCCCTGACAGACAGAAAAAATAGCAGTCATCCAGCCTGTTTTCATCCATGTGATGATGCAGCAATGAGCAGGGCCAGAATGTGTCAGATGGCGAAAAAGAGCGGCAAATAGGCGGAGCCTGCTTAGCCTAAAGCAACATCCAGCAGCATCATTACTGCAAAGCCGAGCATGGTGCCAAAGGTGGCAATGTGGGTGTGATTTTCCTGCTGTGATTCAGGAATCAATTCTTCAACCACCACATAGATCATCGCTCCGGCCGCAAAGGCCAGGGCATAGGGAAGCAGGGGGCGGATGAACAGCACGGCAGCAGCGCCAGCTACCGCTGCGATAGGCTCAACAATGCCCGAGAGCTGGCCGTAAAAAAAGCTTTTCCACCTTCCCATGCCCTCACGGCGCAGGGGAACTGAAACAGCAGCACCTTCAGGGAAATTCTGGATGCCAATGCCCAGAGCCAGGGCCATGGCTCCCGCCACCGAAGCGGCGGGAATGCCGGCTGCGGCTGCGCCAAAGGCCACGCCGACAGCCAGCCCTTCGGGGATGTTGTGCAGGGTGATGGCCAACACCAGCAGGATGCTGCGCTGCCAGTGTGTTTTGATGCCCTCTGCTTTTTCAATCGGCAGGCCGAGATGAAGGTGGGGCATCAGTTGATCAACAACCCAGAGGAATCCACCCCCCAGCATAAAGCCCACCACCGCCGGAAGCCAGGGCAGGTCGCCATTGGCTTCGGCCATTTCGATGGAAGGTGCCAGCAGCGACCAGAAACTGGCGGCGATCATCACGCCGGCGGCAAACCCCAGCATGCCGTCGAGCAGGCGGCGGTTGACCGTTTTAAACAGCAAGACGGCTGAAGCCCCGGCAGCGGTCATGAACCAGGTGAACAGGGTTCCCACCAGAGCCTGGAACACGGGGTGAAAGCTTGAAAGCCAGTCTATCATGGGTGCAGCACTCCTAAAACAGATAATAATGATCTAATTATATCATTCGCTGAAAAAGCGGGCCACTTTTTGCACTTCTGGGTGTGGGTCAGCCTGGATGGCCTGTTGGAGGTTGGCGGAGAAGGGCCTGCCATGCAGAGCAAGGCTGCGCACGGCTTCCCAGCGCAGTTCAGAAAGCGGGCTGGAGAGAATGACTTCTGTGAGAATGGCTCGAACAGGCGCGGAAGGAAAAGCCTGAAAGGCACGGATCAATTTCCATTGAATGAGCACATCAGAAGGGCTGGACTGGAAAGCCGACAGCAGAACAGGCTCGGAACGCCGGTCATTTTCGGTCCAGGCGATGTGGCCGATGCCATCGATGGCTTCCAAAACAGCTGGCCGTTCGCCAGTGAGAACCACATTCTCAAGTGGAGCGAGGGCCGGGCAGCCAATTTTAATCAGGGTACGGGTGACGATATCGCGCGGGAGGGGAAAGCTTTTCTTATAAAAACCGCGGGTGGGCAGGGTTTGATGCTGGTTGTTGCCAATTTTTCCCAGCAGGGCGATGAGCGCAGGGATGGCCGGTGAACCGATAAGGCCCAGGGCTTCGCTGACGGCGATGCGGCTGTAAAGGGCCGTTTCAACCTGCAGGCGGGCGCACAGCAGGGGCACGGCTGCGCTCCTGTGCCGGCTGCCCAGGGCGCGGGCGGCGGCGGTGCGCTGCTGCGGATCGGGATCGTTGAGCAGCGCGAACTGCTGCGCTTCGGGCAGGGCGGCAACCCGGCGATCCAGTTCGGGCGTGTTTTCGCCGCGCAAACGGCGGGCAGCTGTTTTGTCAGTTGAATCCATCATGGGCAGGCTGGCGGCGGGATAAAAAGAGGGCGCAGGTCGCGGGCATGGTTGAGCAGTTCAGTGCTGTCGCTGAACTGATCCACGCTGCCCACGGGCAGCCGCCGGATGATTTCCATGACGACCGGATCCGTGATGCGCCCGGCGATGGCCTGGGCAAAGCGGTCTGCATTAATGATCAGGAATGGCCGGTCGAAAAAATATGAAACAGCGGGGTCCATGGGCGGCGTGATGCCCAATTCATTGTGCCGGGCTGCCACCATTTCATAGGCCGGCGCCAGAGCCTGCTGGCGTTTTTTCCAGGTTTTTGCATGCAGGGTTTGGCGCAGCAGAGGCGCAAGCTCAGCGGCGATAGGCAGGTGGGCAAAGCCGGTGCCAAACCACTTGGGGTAGGGGGCGTACTGGCGGTCCATCAGGAAGCACAGGCGCATCAGATCGCGCACCAGGCGCGCGGCGATGATGGCGGAGCCCAGCTCATCGCCAGCCTGGCCGGCGCGGCCCATCAGGTGTTCCTCTTCGCCGAGGCGGTTCCAGCCGGCGGCCAGCAGGAAAAACCAGATATCGTCAGGGTACCAGGTGAAGCGCTGGCACACCTGGCGCAGGTTGAGGTCATCCTGGAAAATTTCGCCTGAGATAATGGTGCGCAGCTTTTGCTCTGGAATGGTCAGCCAATCGGCGGGTTCAAGCTCTTTTTCAATATCGAAGGCGATATGCTTGAGGAAGAAACCGCGGATGGTGTCAATTTCCACGCAGTGATAACCGGAGGGCCCGTATAGAATGCGCGGCACCGGGTAACCGTGGAACTGATCAGGCAGGCGCTGATTCAGGCAGGTTTCAACAGCGGCCGCATTGCTTTGGAAATCGGCTTCGCAGAGGAAAAGCCGCACGCGCGGCCCCCAATCGTGATCGCGCGAGACGGGGGTGTCAAAGCCAAGCACTTCCGAGCCGTTGCCGGTCAGCGCGGCGCTGTGCGGGAGGCCAGGGAAATGCGCATCAAGAATGGGCCTGACGGCTTCGCGGTAAAACAGGCCGCTGAGCTGCAGGCCGGGGATAAAAGGAGGATGTCTCATCGCCAAAATCAGGCCTGGCTGCCCAGAATGGAGAGGAAATAGCCATTGATCAGCATGTGCAGGTCGCGCTGCAGGGCAGGCGGGGCATCGTGCTGACCTTCAGGATAGGCAATGAGCTGAACGTCACATTGGTGGGTTTCAAGCCAGCGGACCCCATTGCGGACGGTTTCAATAAGCACAATGGGATCTTTTTCGCCGTGCAGCACGCGAATGGGCACTTTCCGGCTGGCTTCGCTGGCCCTTTCTGGGCGAAACTGCGGCTCGAGGCGCCCGCCCATCGGGATGGCCATGCCAATGGTTTCGGGATATTCCATGGCAAGCGCATAGCTGAGATCGCCGCCCTGGGAGGAGAAGCCGGTCACCAGAGGTTTTCCGGCCAGGCCCAGGTGGGTGGGCAGCTCTTTCAAAAACACGGCCAGATCGGCGGCGATTTTTTTGAGGGGTTTGTTTTGTTCCACCAGGTCCTGGTCATAAAAACCGGAAGGAAACCATGAAAAGCCATCCGCGGCCGGAAAGGGTGCCTGGGGGAAAACCAGGCAGCCTGGCGCTGAGATACGGGTGAACAGCGGCAGCATCATGGCCGGCGTGGCGGTGTAATAGTGGAAAATCACGGCCACAGGCAGGGGCTGGCCAGGTTGAGCGCCGCCCGTGTAATAAACGAAATATGGAAAACCAGCCAGGTGTCCTTCAGCGGCAAAAATTGGATCAGCCATGTTTCTCCTCCAGATTTAATCCTTCCCATTCCGCTTTTTCAACCCAGAAACGGTCAAGGTCAATGCCAAAATATTCCTTGCGGTCAATATAATGCAGGCCGCTTTTTTCCAGCACCCGACGCGAGGCGATATTTTCAGGGTGCACCAGCCCGATGATCTTGCTCAGGCCGGCCTGCTGAAAACCAAAGCGCACTGAGGCGCAGGCGGCTTCGGTGGCCAGGCCTTTGCCCCAGCAGGCATGGCTGAGCAGGTAAGCCACCTCGGTTTCGTCGCTTTCAGGTAAATATTCCAGGCCGCACCAGCCCATCACCTGACCTTCAACGGTCACAGCCCAATGGCCGCAGCCGCGCTCCTCCCAGTGGGTCTGGTGGCGCTGAATATAGCGTTCCACCCTTTCAATAGGAGGCGGGGTCTGGTTGGGAAAATAGCGCAGGATGCCCTCTTCCTGCAAAATTTCAAAAAGCCGGGGGGCATCGGCGCTTTGCCAGGCACGCAGGGACACATGCTCAGTTTGAAGGGTGGGTACAGGCATCAGTTTATCTCCACAGGTAGATCAGATTGGATGGTTTAAGTATAGCATTTTTGACGGCAGGATGGCGCCAATTTCACCCCTGAAGATGAAAACCATCCTGAATAAGCAGTTCTGAGGAAGGGTATACTCGCGGAAGGATCAGGCCATTGGGGACTGGTTTTGATGGAAGGAAATGATATACTGGTAAAGTACGTTCCACCTGCGGGTTGTTCAAGGAAATTCTGGGAGAAAACATCTTCCCGTGTGGTTCAAATTCAAATTGGATAGCCCGGTGGAAAAAGCTGGAGCGGCTGAACCCGCTGCCGATTGATCCTCATTCGTTGCATTACTTGCAACGTCATTTGTGTATGATAGGTATATGCAGGGATATGATGAACAGAACACGCCTCGATCACAAAATTGTCCGTCTGCAGCAAATTGAAACCCTGCTGCTGGATCACCCGGAAGGGATGACGCAGGCCGAACTGGCCCGCCGCCTGGGGGTGAACCGTTCGACCATTCACCGAAATCTGGCTGATGTGAGCAGCTATGTGTATGAAGATGGCGGGCGTGTTTTTATAGACCGCAAGGCCTACCTGGTGAGCGTGCGCTTTAACCTGCACGAGGCGCTCAGCATTCACCTGGCGGCGCGCCTGCTGACCCAGACCCTGGACCGGCAGAATCCAAACGCGGCTTCGGCGCTGCGCAAACTGGGGGTGGCGCTGGAGCGGCTGGCCCCATTGATCAGCGCGCACCTGGGGCGCTCGGCGGAGGCCATTGAGGAAGATGCCCGCTGGCAGGATGCCAATTACCTGCACATTCTTGAAACGCTGACCATGAGCTGGGCGGAGCGCCGGAAAGTGAGAATCTGGTTCAGCGGCAGCAGTTCAGAACCGGTGCGGGAATTTACCTTCTCTACCTATTATATTGAGCCGGGCGCCGCGGGCCGCTCCACCTATGCCATTGGCCTGCGCCAGCCGCCGGATGAGGTGCGCACCTTCAAGATCGAGCGCATTCAACGCGCAGAGCTGCTGCGCGAACCCTTTGCCATTCCGGAGGATTTTGATCCCTCAGCGCTGCTGCATGATGCCTGGGGTATCTGGTACACCGGCGAAGAACCGGTGGAGGTCATTCTCAAATTTGGCCCGCGTGCGACAAAACGGGTAGGGGAAACACGCTGGCACAGATCAGAGCAGGTGGTACCGCAAGCCGACGGCAGCCTGCTCTGGCGGGCTTTAATTGCCGAACCCAGAGAAATGCTGCCGTGGATCCGCGGTTGGGGTGCCGAGGTGGAGGTGATTGCGCCTCCGGAACTGCGTGAAGCCCTGATAAATGAGGTCAGGTTGATGACGAAGACATATCACCTGGATTGAATCTGTTTTGCCTTAAAATGATGGGGCGGCCGCGTCATTAAGACCTGGCGAAAAATGCTTCTTGCAGCTTGTATGCACCCTTCCCAGGTAGGGGGGAATGGTCAGCGAAACGGAATAATAATGCCTGAATGGCGCTTAAAGTCACAAGATTCTGCTGCACGGAATGCTATATAATAATCAGGGGGTTCTTTTGGAACTCCCTTTTTGACCATTCCAGCCTAATTGTTCATTTGGGAGAAGTAGCATGCGAAAACAGATCCAACAGCAGATCGACCGGATTAAAGCAGCCGGCGCAACGTATGTTGATGCGCGCTGGTACCCCGTTGATGAAGTCAATAACCTTGTCATGTGGAACGGCAATCTCAAAAACGCCGACACCACCCGCGAAAGCGGGATGGGCGTGCGGGTGCTCTATAAAGGCGCCTGGGGCTTTTGCGCCTCGTCCGATTTGAGCGATATTGCGGTCATTTTTAACCAGGCGCTGGATAACGCCCGGGTGGCGGCAGAGAGGGTGACCTTCCCGGTGCACCTGGCGGAAAAAGATATCATCCAGGCGCGCTTTGAAAGCCCCTGCCAGATTGACCCGTTCAGCATTTCTCTGAGCGAAAAAGTGGCTTTCATGAAAAAGATGGATGAACGCCTGAACCAGAGCGGGGTTGAACAGCGCTTTGCCACCATGACCTTCATGCGCAAGCAGATTGTGTTTATGGATTCAGAGGGCAGCCAGATTGAAAAGCAGATCACGGAAGTGTTTGCCGGCATGCAGGTTTCGGGACGCGATGACCAGGGCATGACCCAGGAACGCTCATACCGTTTGAACCGCCAGGGCGACACCCGCGGCTGGGAATCGATCAACCCACAGGTATTTGAAGAAAACGCTGACCGCATTGTGCGCGAAATGCAGCAGGTGGTGGCAGCCGAAGACTGCCCCAAGGAAGACCGCGCTGTCATTTTACTGCCGGGTATCATGTTCCTGCAGACCCATGAAACCATCGGTCATGCCCTTGAACTGGACCGTATTCTGGGTTACGAGCTGGCCTTCGCTGGCGGCTCTTTTGTGACCCTGGCTGATTTTGGCAAGCTGCGTTACGGTTCTCCAAAACTGACCGCACGTGCGGACGGCACCCTGATCAATTCGCCAGGCAGCTTTGGCTATGATGATGACGGCGTGCCCGCCCAAAACACCGTGCTGATTGACAAGGGCATTTTGGTGGGCGCGATCACCGGCCGGCAAATGGTGGAAGAAGCCAATGTGAAGGCCCGCCGCCAGATCTTCAACGGCAGCGGCGGCGCCAACCGCGCCACCTCGTTCTACCGAGTGCCGATTGAGCGCATGACCAATATCAACATTGACCCGGGCGAAGACGGCACCCTGGATGACATTGTGCGCAACACGGAAAAAGGCATCATCCTGGATGGGGACCGGAGCTGGTCCATTGGTTCCAACCGCGAGCAGTTCCACTTTGCCAACGAAATTGGCTGGCTGGTGGAAGACGGGCAGGTGACCAAAGTGGTGAAGAACCCGACTTACAAGGGGTCTACAGTGCCTTTCTGGAATTCCCTTTCGGCGGTGGGCGACCGTTCCACCTGGAGTGTGCAGTTTGTGGATAACTGCGGCAAGGGCCAACCCAGCCAGATCATGCAGCTTGGTCACGGCGTGCCAGTGTGCCGTTTCGACAACGTGAGGATTGGAGAGTAACCATGAAAGAACGCATTTTGCAAACCTTGAAATCTTTGCGCGCCTATGCGGTTGAAAAGGGCCTGCAGGTTTCCCTGCTTTACCACGAAGAAGAAAGTGCTCTGATGCGCTTTGCCAATTCGGCGATCTCTTTGAACACCAATGAACACATTGTGCGCCTTGAGATCACCGCCTACCGCGGCAGCCAGCGGGCCATGTATGAATTGATCACAGAACCAGGCAAGCTGGATGACATGAAAAAGGGCATCGATACGGTGGCTGAGCTGGCTGCGCTGGCCCAACCGCTGAGCTATACACCGACCATTCCTCATTACAAAGCAGATTTCATTGACGAACAGGGTTACGACGAAGCCCTGGCCAAATTGAGCAACGAGGAAAAGCTGGCCTTCTTCAACCAGGCCAGCGCTGGCCTTGAAACCGACGACCTGAAACTTTCGGGTATTTTCTCATCGGGCACCAACATTTGGGCCATGGTGAGCACCAACTCGGAATTTTGCCAGTTTTTCAAGACTTCCGATGCTGGCGTGACTGTGGTTCTGGCCCACGCCACCCTGAAGTGGGAAGTGCAGGCCGAACAATCGGCGCAGAAGAAAGCCGAACTGAATGCTGAAAAACTGCACCGCGACCTGGCCTTCCTGGTGGAGCGTTACCAGAAGGAAACCCCGCAGCAGCTTCCGCTGGGCAGCTATGATATCGTGCTGGGACACGCAGCCATCGCTGAGATCGTGCGCTTCCTGGGTTTCATCGGCTTCAGCGGCGGCGCCCTGAAACGCGGTTTCGCCTGCTTGAATGAAGAAAAGATCGGGCAGAAAGTCTTTTCTGATAAATTAACCATTGTGGACGACCCCTCCTATTTGCAGACCTTTCCATTGAAGCGCGATTTTATCGGCATGGAGCGCAAGGCTTTCCCTGTGGTGGAAAAAGGTGTGTTCAAGGCCTTCACCTGGGTACAGGATGACGCGGATGAATTTGGCATGACGCCCACCGGCCACACCGTGCCGGCTTACAGCGTGGTGGTGAGCGGCGGGGATCACGAAGTGACCTCGCTGGAAGAGCTGGTGGGTCAGCCGCGCGATACAGACCTGCTGTACATCCCCTTCCTGCATTACATGAACCTGGTCAATCCTTCCAAGGGTATCATCACGGGCAGCTCCCGCTTTGGCGCTTTACTGTTGAAGAAAGACGGCTCGGTGGTGGTGCCTTACAATGTGCGTCTCACTCAGAGCATGCTGGATATCTTTGGCGACAAGGTGGCCTGGGTTTCCCAAAAGACCGAGGCTTACAATGTTTCCAGCAGCTACGGCGCGCGCAATCCGAATGCCGTGGTGGTTCCACTGTTCATGCGCGTGAATGATCTGGAGATTTCACACTCCAATTCCTCGTATTAAGCCGGGAAACGGGTAAAAAAAGAGAAAACCGCCCTGTTCAGTCAACTGAGCAGGGCGGTTTTGGTTCAGCGGGTTTATGCCGGGTCACTTTTTCAGCACCAGTTCCTGCCACAGGCCGGCCAGGGTGCAGAGCGTATTGAAGATATGGCGGGGATGAAAAAACTGCGAGGCGCCGTGCGGGCGGGGGTAGTGATGCACCGGCACTTCAACGAACACCGCGCCGGCATCCTGAAACTTCTTGACCATTTCGAGGCAGATGGCGCCTGTCTCACTCTTAAGCGGGATACGCTTGAAAAGCTCACGCCGGATGAGGCGAAAATCGCAGTCCACATCGCGCAGCTTGAAGCCAAAAGCCAGACGCACGGTGTGATGATACAGGCGGCCCACAATGACCCGCAGGAGCGAATCGCCGCGCGAGATTTTGTAGCCGTTAACCACATCCACGCCGTCTTTCAGGTTTTCCACCAGCGTGATCAGTTCCATGGGATCATATTGAGCGTCACCATCGGTATAAAAGATCCAGTCTTTGCGGGCGGCGGCAAAACCAGACCGCAGGGCCATGCCGTAGCCGCGGTTTTGCGGGTGATGGATGACGTGCAGCTCGGGAATGCGCTGCGCCAGCTCATCCAAAACCGGCCCGGTTTGGTCGCTGCTGCCGTCATTGGTGACGATGACTTCGTAGTCATCGGTCACCTGGCGCAGGGCCAAAATGGCGGTGAGCACCATGGAAGGGATGGTGGCGGCGTCGTTATAGGCCGGGAAGACGGCGCTGATGCCTCCTGGCAGGCGGGGAGAGGGTGGGACAGCCACCTTACAGCCTCCTGCCGAGGATGAACAGGCTCACCCCAAAAGGAAGCCCCCGTGAGGCAGCCGGACCTGCTTCAAGCGAGAGCAGGCTTTTCAGCAGTGCGTTGAATGAACCGGGATTAAACTGAAGATCAGAAGCCTGATTGCGCGGCGGCAAAAGGTGTTCGCTGAACCGTTTGAGCACAATTAATGGGAAAAGGAGGGTATTCGCATAGGAGACATGTTCCACGTAGAAACCTGCCTGCTCCAGCAGACTGCGGGCAGTGCGGACGGTGTAACGGCGCACGGTCAAAACGGCTTGATCATGACGGCCGCGAAGCCATGGATAGGCCGGCAGGCGCAGCAAAACGCGTCCGCCTGGGATGAGAACCCGGAAAAATTCTTTTATTGGAGCCAGGTCATTGGGGACGGCGCCATCACTGAGCACATCAAAGCTGGTGACCACGTCAAATGCGTGATCGGCAAAGGGCAGGTGCATGATGGAAGCCTGAGTCAGGTTGGGCAAGGCGCGCTGCTGGCAGAAACCCAGGGCACAGGCGGAAATATCTGCGCCGGTGACGCGGCCGTATTCAGCCAGAAAGCCGGCCATGGAAGCGCCTGTGCCGCAGCCGGCATCCAAAATCTCAAGGTTTCCTCCGGGAAGATACCAACGGTTGAGGAAAGCCCGGCTGATGCTGGCCATACCTTGGTACCACCAGTGGCGATCCTCAACCTGAAACATGAGCTGATATTCAAAAGGATTCATGACACTCAGGGTATCTCATACGCGGAAAGAATGGTGTTTTTGCAGTCGGTGCGGTAGACGAAGTTCCCACCCGGGTTGTTCTTGGCCCAGGCATGCAATTCCTGCATGCGTTCAGGAATGGCAATGATGATGGTGCCGGGATCAGCCGGAATGGTATCCACTGGTTCAGGGACATTGGTGATTTTCATTTTGTCGCTGAGGAAATCGACTGAGAGGTTTTGCCCATAGAAAATAGTCTGGTTGCTCAACAGGTAAACATTGGCGTCGCGGCGGACGGTATCGAGATAATAGCCCAGGTGGGTTGAATAGCGGGTCTGGGTATCGCCGCCATATTTGCAGTTACCGACAAAATCAGAAAAGTAGGCCCAGATATTGAATGAAAGCAGGCTGAAAAACACCACTACCAGAACGGAAGCATAGGCCAGGCGGTGTTGATCCCAGGCTGCGCCGCATTTTTCGATGATCAGATCGAGGGCGATGGCGGCCATGATGGAAGCTGCGGGGAGCACCACCAGCATGCGGTAGGAATCGGCGGAGGGGGGGATGGCAAAAATGCCAATGGCAAGTGTGAAAGCCCAGAAATAACCGTTCAGCAGTAAAAATTCGCGGGTGCGAAAACGCCAGAGAACAATAAATAGCCCGATGATGAACAGGGCTGCGGTGAAGAAAGACATGAGCGGCAGGGGAGAGCCGTAAAAATCGAGGGCGGGGTAATAGATGAGAGTAAGGAAGGCATGCAGAACCCGATCCAGCAGCACCTGAATGGCCGAATGCCCGGTCGCCGCCATGGCCGCATCGAGCCAGCCCGATTGGAAGAGGCCGTCTTTATTGATGCGGTTGACAAATTCATTGGTGTGTTGAAGGATATAGACCAATTCAGGCAGCACCACCACCAGCAGGCCGCACCAAAAGACCACCACTTGCCGCCAGATGGTCTTAAACCAGGACCGGTAGAAGATGACCAGAATCAGCATATAGACCAACACCAGAGCTGTGGCGATTTGTGACGAGAGGTAAACACAGTAATGAATGGCCAGGAGGACGCCAGACAGAGCAACCCGCCAGGAGCTGCGCTTGCGCAGGCCGCTCAGAAGGAAGAAAAATTCCAGGGGAATGAGCCAGGTTTCCTGGATATAAGCAACGGCCGATGTGCGGCTGAAATTCAGGTGAGCGTGTGAGATGGTGATCAGGCCGGCGGCGATCAACGCCACACGGCGGCCGGCGATTTCACGAGCCAGCAGGTAAATGGCTGGAACAGCAGCGATGCCGCCCAGGGCCGGGAAAAGCCGCAAAGCGAAGGGCGTATTGCCAAAAAACTTCACGCTGTCGCGGATCCAGTGCAAGTAAAAGGCGCCAAAATTTTCCCACAGGGCAAAGGGATTGGATAATGGGCCAGTATCAGTTGATTTGACCACCATACCCAGCCAACCCTCATCGCCATTGATGACAAAGGGGAGCTCGCCCAGCCTGTACAGGCGCAGGAAAGCAGCCAACAGGGTGAGCAAGACAATCACCCCTATTTCCTGGCGGTGCTGGCGGAAAAAGGTTTTTAACTGATTCTGGAGGGTATCGAGGGAAATGAAAGCCGCGACATAACACAGGGCGCTCAGCAGCCAGAAGGTGGCCAGGGGAATATAGATGGTGCGGTTAGTTTTGTCAAAATTGGAAGACCCAACGGTAGCCGTGATGGAGAAGGCCAGCGAGGCCAGGATGAGGATGGCCCGGTTGGAAAGCGGCAGGCGGGAAAGGGCTTTGACCAGAAAAGCGGGTGGGCGGAACACGAGCAGCGCCGACAGGAAAACCAGGAGGCCAAAACCAATCCAGAACAGCACAGGCAGGGTCACTGTTTCTTCAACAGGCACAAGGTATAGCAGCATTTGGAGTGAGAAACTGAGGATAATGATGATTAAACTGATAATCTGTCTGGAATGGGCGAGCCGGTTTTGTTGATCTGATGAAGGTTCGAGGGGGGGCTGGTTCTGACTCAAGTTCAACTCCTTGGATAATAATAGTGGCAAGACGCATCCAAAACGTTTTGGCCTTCCAGGGCTTATTATATAGGAAGATGGGCAAATGGTCAATTAGGAGGTTGTTAAAATGCCCGCATTTCAGGGTTGGAGAGGAAAGGCGGTGTGCAGGCGGTGGAAGCATTAACCCCTTTTCCGGTTTTCGTGTTATGATCATTTTGCCCTGATTGATAGGCCAAATTTTACCCCCCCCGGAGGCGGAATGCCTGTTACCATTCGGGATCTTGCCAAAAAATTGAACCTGTCCATTACAACGGTTTCCCGTGCCCTGGATGGATACAAGGATGTGTCTGAATCCACCCGCCAGCGGGTGGTAAATGCCGCTTATGAGATGGGGTACCAACCCTCTTATGCTGCCCGCCAGCTGCGCCGCAAAAGGGCGGATGCCATAGGCTATATTCTCCCCACCAGTTCGCCGCGTTTCTCTGATCCGCTCTTTTCCAGCTTTGTCAGCGGGCTGTGCGATGAAGCATCTGATCACCAGATTGACCTGGTGGTTTCCTCCTGCCCGCCTGAAACGCAGGATGAGCAGGCCATGTATCACCGCTGGCTTGACAGCCGGCGGGTGGACGGCATGGTGCTCAACCGCACCCGGGTTTATGACTGGCGGGTGGAATTCCTGACCCGAAACAAAATTCCTTTTACCCTGCTGGGCAAGCCGGATATGATCTATGATGCACCTGGGATTGTGGTCAACGAGAGGGGCGGTTTTGAATCGCTGGTCAGACACCTGGCGGCACAGGGTCACCGGCGCATCGCCTACATTGGCGCTTCGCCATACCTGACCATCCAGCTGGAGCGCTACGCCGGATACCGGCAGGGTCTGGAAGCCGCCGGGCTGCCTTTCATTCCAGAACTGGTGGTGGTGGGTGACCTGACCGAGGAGGGGGGACGTCAGGCAGGGCTTAAGCTGCTGGAGATGGAAAATGGCCCCACGGCCGTTCTTGGGATTAATGACGTGACTGCCTTGGGGGTTTGCCGGGCGGTTCAGGATGCCGGACGGATGGTGGGACGGGATGTGGCGGTGGCGGGGTATGATGGAATTAAAGAGAGCGAGTTCGCAAATCCGCCGCTCACCACGCTTTTCCAGCCAACTTATGAAATTGCCCGCCGCCTGACGGCCATGCTGCTGGGGGTGATCAATGGCGAAACCCTGCCAGAAACACGCATTACGCTGCAGCCTGAGCTGATGATCCGCGCTTCCACTCAAAACCGCGCCTTTTAATTTTTTTGGTGAACTTGATAGCTTTTGCCAGACCCATCCGGCTATGATTGTACCGTAGCCTGATGAAAGGAAATCTATTATTGCTATCCATGTCACCTTCACCAGAAATATCCCCAAAATTTTATGCCCTGACCGTTGAAGAACGCCTGGCGCGTGTGGCCCAGGAGGCCAGCCTGAGCGAAGAAGAGCGCGCAGTTTTGGCGAGCGCTGCCAGCCTGCCGGTGGATCAGGCCAGCCACATGATTGAGAATGTGATTGGCACCTATGCCCTGCCGCTGGGTGTGGCGCAGAATTTCCTGGTCAATGGGCGCGAGGTTTGGGTGCCGATGGTGATTGAAGAGCCATCGGTGGTGGCGGCGGCTTCCTTTATGGCCAAACTGGCGCGGGCAGGGGGGGGGTTCACCGTCAGCACCACAGAGCCTGATATGATCGGGCAAATGCAGGTGCTGGACGCGGCAGATTGGCCTTCGGCGCGCCTGGCGGTGCTGGAAAAGAAGGCAGAACTGCTGGCCGAAGCTGCCGAAATTGACCCGGTGTTGAAGAAAATGGGCGGCGGACCGCGCGACTTGGAAGTGCGCCTTATTGACGATTCACCCATTGGACCGTTTATGGTGGTGCATTTGATCTCTGATGTGCGCGATGCGATGGGCGCCAATGCCATTAACACAGCGGCAGAACGCCTGGCCCCGCGCATCGAAAAACTGACCGGGGGACGGGTGCATTTGCGCATTCTCTCCAACCTGGCTGACCGCCGCCTGGCGCGGGCGCGCTGCACCATTTTGCTGAGTGAGCTGGCGTTTGGCGATTTCACCGCTGAACAGGTGCGCGACGGCATCATTGCGGCCTGGGCGTTTGCGGCGGTGGATCCTTACCGGGCGGCAACGCACAACAAGGGCATCATGAACGGCATTGACGCGGTGGTGATGGCCACCGGTAATGACTGGCGGGCGGTGGAAGCCGGGGCGCATGCCTATGCAGCGCGCAGCGGCCGCTACACCAGCCTGAGCACCTGGGGGAAGGACGCCGCGGGTAACCTGGTGGGCACGCTGGAACTGCCGATGGCGGTGGGCATGGTGGGCGGCGCCACGCGGGTGCACCCGGCAGCCCGCGCCAATATCAAAATGATGAAAGTGAATAATGCCAGCGAGCTGGCCGGCATCATTGCCGCGGTGGGCCTGGCCCAAAACCTGGGCGCTCTGCGCGCCCTGGCCACGGAGGGCATTCAGCGCGGACACATGAGCCTGCATGCGCGCCAGGTGGCCATTGCCGCCGGCGCCCAGGGCGAGATGATTGACCGGCTGGCTGAAAAGCTGGCTGCTGAAAAAATGGTGCGCATTGACCGCGCTGAAGAAATTTTGCGTGAATGGAGTAAATAGAAGAGATGGAATCAACAAACGCATCAACGGCTAATTTTCCTGGTTTGCTGAAACCGGCGCGCCCGGTGGGTTTTACGGGCTACGGCGCGTATGTGCCGCGCTACCGCCTGCCCAACAGCGAAGTGGCGCGCATCTGGACGGACGCCAAAGGCGGCCCGGTGAAAGAAAAAGCGGTCACCGGTCCGGATGAAGACGTGATCACCATGTCCATCGAAGCAGCGCGCAATGCCATTGCACGCGCGGGCATTTCGCCCCTGCTGCTGCGGGCAGTGTGGATTGGCTCGGAATCGCACCCTTATGCGGTCAAGCCTTCTTCGACCGTGGTGGCCGAAGCCATTGGCGCTTCACCGCACATTCAGGCGGCGGACCTGGAATTTGCCTGCAAGGCCGGCACGGAAGCCATTGTGGCGGCCATCGGCCTGGTGGGCTCGGGCATGGCTGATTATGCCATGGGCATTGGCATGGACACCGCCCAGGGCAAACCGGCAGATGCACTGGAATACACCGCAGGCTGCGGCGGCGCGGCCTATATTATTGGCCCGGCTGAAGATGCGCTTTGTTTGATTGAATCCACTTACTCCTATGTGACCGATACGCCCGATTTCTGGCGGCGCGCTGAACAAAAATATCCAGAGCACGGCCAGCGCTTCACCGGCGACCCGGCTTATTTCAAGCATATTCTGGCAGCCGCGGAGACGATGATGGAAGCTTCGGGGACCAAAGCTTCAGATTACCAGTACGCGGTCTTCCACCAGCCCAACCCCAAATTCCCGCAGCGCGCGGCAGCCACCCTGGGCTTCAAGCCGGAACAGATCAGCACCGGACTGCTGGTGCCCGTGATTGGCAACACCTATGCAGGTGCGGCGATTATCGGCCTGACGGCGGTGCTCGATGTGGCCCAGCCGGGTGACCGGATTTTGATGGTTTCCTACGGCTCTGGCGCTGGCTCCGACGCCTTTTCACTGGTGGTTACCGACAAGATTCTGGAACGGCGCGACCGCGCCACCAAGACGGCTGATTATATTGCCCGGCGCACGCCGATTGATTACGGCAACTACGTGCGTTACCGCGGCAAACTGGCCCTGCGCTGATCCGGGAGGCATTTATGAATTCTGAAGTGGTCATTGCCGGCGTGGGGCAGGTCCCTGTTGGCGAACATTACCATCTGTCGCTGCGCAGTCTGGCGGCCAAAGCCATGCTGGCAGCTATTCATGAAGCCGGCGATATTCGCCCGCAGGCAGTTTTTGCGGGTAACATGCTGGCGGGCACCCTTTCGCGCCAATCGAACCTGGGCGCACTGCTGACGGATAATATCAACCTGCGGGGCGTGGAAGGTACCACGGTGGAAGCAGCCGGGGCTTCAGGGGCGGCGGCGCTGCGCCTGGGCTACCTGGCGATTGCCTCTGGATATATTGACTCGGCCCTGGTGGTGGGGGTGGATAAATACACCGATTCAGTCGGGGCTGATGTGGATGCGGCGCTGGCGCAAACCCTCGACAGTGATTATGAACTGATGGCCGGACTGACGCCGGTGGCGCAGGCTGCCCTGGTGATGCGGCGCTACATGCACACTTACAACGTGGCGCATGAGGCTTTCGCGCCGGTGGCGGTGAACGGGCATGCCCGGGCGGCGAACAATCCCAACGCCATGTTCCGCAAAGCCATTACGGTTGAGCAGTACAGGTCGGCCGAGGATCAGGTGAGCCCGCTCAACCTTTACGATATTGCCCCCTATGGCGATGGGGCGGCGGCGGTGCTGCTGATCCATTCGGATAAGCTGGAGAAGAAACCCGATCATCCCCTGGTGCGCATCACCGGCTCGAGCGTGGTGACGGACACCCTGGCCCTGCATGACCGGCAGGAAATGCTGGCCTGGTATGCGGCGGCATTCTCCATCGAGCGCGCCTGCCGGCAGGCAGGCATTATGCCGCAGGATGTGGACTTTTTTGAATATGATGACGCCTGCTCAATTTATGCGGCGCTTTCGGTTGAGGCGGCGGGCTTTGCCCGGCGCGGTACGGGCTGCGAATTTATCGCGGCAGGCAGCCTGCCGGTGGCGACGATGGGCGGGCAGAAGGGGCGCGGCAACAGCCTGGGCGGCAGCGGGGTTTACCAGGCGGTGGAAGCCACCCTGCAGCTGCGCGGTCAGGCCGGCAAGAACCAGGTTCCTGGGGCCAAACGCGCCCTGATCCACAACCTGGGCGGGGCGGCCGCTACGGCCATATCGCATGTGCTGGAGCTGTGAGGTTTTGATAGCCTCCGCAGGCCAAGCTGATAGCTTTTGATAGTTGAAATCCTTAAACTTAGAGTAGAGATTGACCTGAACTCAATCCGCTAAAGGAGAAGAAAAATCATGGAAATTCCACGTCACTGGCGTTTAAAACAACAACGGTATGCTCTGGTGGGCGAAGTTTGCCCGCACTGCGAAGGCAAGATTTTCCCGCCTCGCGATGTTTGCCCGCACTGCAGCGGCGAAGCCAAAACCCCCTATGCCTTCAGCGGCCGTGGTGAAGTTTACTCCTACACCCGCATCAGCGACGGTCCTGCCGGCTTTGAAGAGAGCGCCCCTTACACCATCGCACTGGTGAAACTGGAAGAAGGTCCCCTGGTGACCGCGCAGTTGACCGATCTGGGCGGGCAGCCGGTGGATATTGGCATGCCCGTTGAAATGGTCACCCGCCGCATCCGCTCGGATGGCGATGAACGCGGTATGATTGTATATGGCTACAAGTTCCGGCCAGTGATGGCGGCGCAGGCTTAATTTCAAGATCATTGTGTATCCCCCAGGGAGGGGGGACGGGTGGCCAAAAGTTCCGGCCAGTGATGGCGGCTCAGGCCTGACCGGCTTTTCTATCGTTTTATCGAGCGCTTTCCTGAAATGGATGGCGCTTTTTGATTTATTTCCAGAAGTGTCAATAGACACACGCAAATGCTCCACACCTATTCACCCAAACTGCACCAGAGATCTTCAGCAATAATGTGCCACTTTCACAAGGCATGTTAAAGAGATTGGCAATGAACGGATAAGAAAAGAATTGATGGATGAACGGATTGAGCTTGGCGAAGCAGCTATTCCAGTAATTGCAGCCTGGCTTGAAACGGAAAACATGGGTTTGGTGAACACCAGCGCTGAAATCATTGCTCATATCGGCGGGAGAAATGCCATTGATGTTCTAAATAAGCACGGGTTTTGAGAGTAAGGCTGGTTCATTCTCAAGCTCAAAACAGTTTACAGGTTGCGCGGTTGGTTACAGGTGACGAACAATTGGAGATACAGCAATGCAATCCGGTTTCAAGGGAAAATTTAGGATAGCGAAGTCCAAACACCTCTGACCCAGTGTGCACCTGGCGGGGGAAATTCTCTGCGATTCGCAGGCATTTTCCTGGTTTTGGGTTTATACTGCTATTAAAATTGGTCTCCCCTGCCAAAGGTGGGTAATGCCATTTTTTAGATGAATTAATATAACATATCCAGCTTGTAGGGAGAATAAAATGAATTTGGGTGCGACTTTGTATGTTAAAAACAGTGTCGAGGCAGTCGATTTTTACTGTGACGCCTTTGGAATGACCCTGGGTTACCATGCGAAAAACAGTGATGGTTCATTCCTTCACGCAGAACTCCTTAGAGGAAGGGAATCAATCTTCGCTGTCAGCGAAAACGCTGATGAGGAGATTGCCAGGTCGATGCTGGCAGCGAAGCAGCCCACCATGAGCTATGGTCTCAATCTGGACAACGACGATGAACTCAAACACGCTTATGAGGTTCTTGCCGCAGGCGGGCATATTTTGAGAGAACTGGGCTCGCTTCCGTGGACGCCATGCGCCGCTGATGTTGTGGATAAATATGGAATTTGTTGGTATATCTACGTTTCACAACATCGGCCAGGCAGTCGCATACCCACACCGTGAGGGTTGAAAAATGCGTGGAGCGGGTTCTCAATGGGAAGGGATTAAAAGATTCGCGTGCTTGCCCTGAATAGCGATTTTTTTTTTTGAGACAGCCTTCAAGCGGTTTCAGAAAGGGTAAAATAATGACACCTCCAAAATTCGCTTCAGTTGAGGCTTACTTGACTTCACTGGACCCGGTAAAAGCAGGCACGCTCAGGGCATTGATGGAATTCATTCTCGCCGAATTTCCTGAACTGGAAGCTAAAATGGCCTGGAATGTGCCGCATATTCACCGCAATGGAAAGTATGTGGTTGGACTGGCAGCTTACAAACGCCACCTGACCTTTTCACCCTGGAGCCTGGCGGTGATGGACGCGTTCAGAGACAGGCTTGGTCCTTATGTGCTTTTTAAGAACTGCTTCCAGATCCCCGTGGATTGGCAAATTGACGCAGAACTGGTAAAGGACCTGGTGAAAGCCAGGCTGGCGGAGTTGGATGACGGGGAATGAAGGTGAACATTATTCCAATTAATGGTCTTTGCGGCGCATGCCTGATGCCTGCGGATCAACTGGAGGGCGAAAAATGTCCGTGAGTTGGGGCGTGCTTCCCATTACCCCGGAAATCCATGGCTGGTTGAGAGACAGCGGTTTTGAGAAAATTCCATCAAATACACGCCGTCCAACCCTCGATGAGTTGCTGTCTGTTATAGCTTCGCTCAATCTGCCCATCCAAATGCAGACTATTTCAAAGGATACGGTTGGGATCAGCGTGGGTGAAGCTGGCTCCGCACATTATGCGTATCTCCTGGGAGGTTTTGAAGGAGATGCTTTTGCATTTCAGTTTTTTGGAAGTGATTGCAGAGAAAGGACCATGCTTGAAATTGTCAAAGGATTGAGTCAAAAACACTGCCAGGCCCTGGTTATTTATGAATCGGGCAGCGCCATCCCCATTATTGTGGATGCAAAGACGGATATTGACGAGGCTATTGCGGCCTGGCACCGAAAATTCAAGCAACAGAGGAATGATTAGCAATGCAACAGGCGCCTTCCGATGTGGAAGGCGCCGTTAATGAATCTCATCTGATTGTTCAGGCGGGTGAGCGGCGGCTCAATTTTTCAAATCATCCAGCTGCCAGTTGATGGGGGGCAGGCCGGCAGCCTGCAGGGCGGCGTTGGTTTGGGAGAAGTGGCGGCAGCCAAAGAATCCGCGCGAGGCGGAAAGGGGTGAGGGGTGAGGGGCTTTCAGCACTGTGTGGCGGCTGGTGTCAATCCATTCGGCCTTGCGCTGCGCGTAGCTGCCCCACAGCAGAAAGACCACGCGGTTGCTTTTGGCATTGACGGCGCGCAGCACGGCATCGGTGAAGTTTTCCCAGCCTTTACCCTGGTGTGAATTGGCCTGGTGGGCGCGCACGGTTAACACGGCATTGAGCAGCAGCACGCCCTGCTCAGCCCAGGGCACCAGGCAGCCGTGGTTGGGGATGCGAAACTGGACATCATCGCGCAGTTCCTTATAAATATTCACCAGGGAAGGGGGAACGGGAATGCCGGGGCGCACCGAAAAGGCCAGTCCCTGGGCCTGGTTTTCGTCATGGTAGGGATCCTGGCCGATGATCACCACGCGCACATTTTCCAGAGGGGTGTAACGCAGCGCGTTGAGCACATCTTCCACCGGGGGATAAATTTTGTATTTGCGGCGCTCTTCAACAACAAAGTTATAGAGCTGCTGGTAATAGGGTTTGGTGGTTTCGCCTTCAAGAGCGGGCATCCAGCTATCCGGTATGGACATACAGAACTCCTTGCATTAACCGCGGCAGATGTTCTGCCAGCGGCGGGTGAGGATCAATGGATGGAATGATAGAACTATTTTACAACCACTTTCAGTTTTTTCGAAGCACTTATGAGGGATTCATCAGAAGGCGCGGATCAAGTTGGCGCGCGGCAGGGGCTGTGCTAGAATAGGAACATGGCAATGTGATATTCTAAAAAAGAATCGATCTACGTAAAAGGATTGGAACGGAAAAAACATGACAGAACATGACATGATCATCAGAGATGAGACAGAGAACGATGCCGCCGTCATCACCGAGGTGACCGCCGCGGCTTTTGAAACACTGGATATCAGCAGCCACACAGAGCAGTTCATCGTCGAAGCGCTGCGGGCGGCAGGGGCGCTGACGGTTTCACTGGTGGCAGAGATGGACGGCCGCGTGGTGGGGCATATCGCGTTTTCACCCATCGCCATTTCAGATGGATCGCCAGATTGGTATGGGCTGGGCCCGGTTTCGGTCCTGCCGCAATATCAGCGCACGGGCATTGGCAAGGCTTTGATCTGGGAAGGCCTATCCCGCTTGAAGGCTTGGGGTGCCAAAGGCTGCTGCCTGGTGGGGCATCCGAACTACTACCCGAAATTCGGTTTTAAGCATGTGACCGGACTTTCGCATGAGGGGGTTCCGCCAGAGGTGTTCTTTGCGCTTTCTTTTGACGGGAATTTTCCGCAGGGAAGGGTCACCTTCCATGAAGCTTTCATGGCGGATGGCCATTAGGCGCATGGAGGGAACAGATGCCCAGACCTCAGCACTCCAAGTGCAGCCTGCCATTCCAGACAAATGATCCGGACTGTTTGGAATGTGGCTGGTTGTGATTAGTGTAAAAGGATCCATTGAGTCATTTATCCAAATTGACCTGGCCGGCTGGCGTGATGATCGGAGCCTGTATGCGCATCCTATTGATGATCATCGGCATGATGATTGAACTGGGAAAATGGTCTTCGGCCAACCTTTTTCCGGCGCAGCGGGGCGTGGTGGATACGACGATCGAGCACCTGCTTTTTGAGGGCGGTCTTTATCTCGCGTTGCCCTGCGGTTTGCTCAGCCTGGTCATGGGAATCCATGCCAGGGAAAAACACCGGGTGAACAACAGGTTTGTGATTGCTGGAATATAAGAGCCGCCGCCGCTTCCTTCCGGTCAATAACCGGAGAACATAGTGATCAATGGAATGAAGGATGCGGAGACACGAACCACGCAAAAAATTTTTTTATGTTGGAGGATATATGGGAAAATATTTGGAAGGTCAGCGTATATATTTACGGCCGTATAAAAAAACTGATTTCGCGGCATTGGATGCCCTTTTGGATGATAGAGGCATACAAATATTAACGGGGAGCGTGTACCCCATTTCTGAAAAAGAATTGGAAGAAAGGATTGAGCGGTGCCAGAAAATAGATGACCAGATCTGGTTTGTGGTGATAGATAAAGAAACGGATCAAATCATTGGCGAAACTGGATTTTTACGCATTTTTATGCCCTGGAGAACCACCGATTTTTCACTTGAAATATGGAATAAGAACTTTTGGGGCAAAGGATATGGAAAAGAGGTGGCTGGATTAATGTTCGATTACGGATTCAATTTCTTAAACTTCCATAGAATGTCGATTGGTGTGGTTGAAAAAAATGAAAGAGCAATGCGGTTTTGGAAAAGCATTGGATTTAAAGAGGAGGGAAGGCAAATTGAAGGATTTTTTAGCGAAGGTGTCTATTCAGATTTTGTCATGATGGCTATTTTGGAGAATGATTATCGAGCAAATAAACCGGCCTGACAGACCCTTGCTTTGGCATGGGGGCATCGGTGGTGCGCGAGGCCGAATACGGGCAAATGCTGGCCAGTTTCTTTGGTCTGGAATAATGGGATGGCGGCCGCCATCGTGAAGGATAAAGGATGGAAAATTTCTTACAGGAAGCGCGCTTTGACTTTATCGCCATGGAAGATAAGCAGTTTATCCTGGCCTTCGATGAGGCCATGTCGCAGCTTGGCTATGGTTACGGCGGCCAGATCGGCAGCGGGTACTGCTGGGGCAGATATATGCTTATCTATACAAAGACGGGAGCAAAGAGCAAGAAGGTGTATGCCCGGATCTATATTCGAGACCGGGAAATTGCACTGCGCCTGTTCCTGAATGACATTGACCGGCACCGCAGCTATCTTGAAAAGGCGCCGGCGCATATCAAAACAGTATTTACAGGGCCGCATGGCGACTGCCAGCATTGTCATAACGAAAAGGACGGCACCTGCCGGTTCAGAAAGACTTACACCCTGGACGGTCGGCTGATCGAAAAATGCAACGGCATCACGTTTGAATTTTGCCGCCCCACCCTGCAGCAGTTACCCGATTACCTGAATTTGTTCCTGACATTTTATCCGGGAAAGAAGGGGTGAGCATGAGCAGGTTTCAGATTTATCCACCAACCACAGACATGCTTTTAACAGGAGGTGATGATGAAGGATCGGGTTCTTTGCTGGGATGGTTGTAAAAACACGCGCGACCTGGGCGGGTTGAAAACCCGGGATGGTCAGGTGACCCGCCGGGGTGTGATCGTCCGCTCGGATACCCCGTCCAGGCTGACCGCCGCCGGATGGACCGCGCTGCATGATTACGGCATTCGCACCATCATTTCACTGCGCACCCACGGCATGACGGAGGATGAACTGAACGTTTCACCGCCTTTTGCGGATGTGACGGTGGTTCAGGCGCCGATTGAAGACATCACCGATGCGGAGTTTGTGCGTCAGTGGGTGGATACAGGGCTGTGGTGCACGCCGCTCTATTACCGGGACGCCCTGCAGCGCTGGCCTGAGCGGCACGCGGCGGTTTTCTCAGCCATCGCGGCAGCCCAACCGGGCGGGGTTTTATTCCACTGCATTCGCGGCCACGACCGCACGGGCATCATTTCACTTCTGGCGCTCATGCTCGCGGGAGTCACCCTGGATGAGATCATTGCTGACTATGAAATGAGCGTTGACCCGGTGCGAAATGAGGTTCTGACCCAAAACCAGTCTTCGGTGCGCGAGGCATTTCTCGGCGCCCTCGATGGCCTGGACGTGGAAGCCTACCTCAACCAGGGCGGGGTCAGCCGCAAGGACCTGGCCGCCATCCGCGAGCGCCTGGTGGGGCAGGCTCTTTCGGATTGTTAGGCGCATGCCGTTCACCGGAAAGAAACCCTGCCGGCGCCGCAAGAATTTCTGAATCGCCACAGCACGAGCGGTTGATCCGATCCGGTTTCAACCCTATAGGTGAGCAGGAGAGGCATGTTATTGTGCACGGATATTGTGATTTACATTCGCCTATGATGGATGTGGAAACTGCCTTTGGGCAGCAATGATAGACAAAAAGACCCTTCCTGGAGAAAGAAAGGAGGACGCTTTACCTGGGCATTCACTCTGCCGTATAATTACCTTACTACCGTAGATCATGATTGGCAGTTGATAAAAAAACGGATGCAAAGGAGAATCAAATGAAGAAATTAATCCTTCAGGGACGTTCAACTTCTGACGGCGCCGGCGTTAAATTGACGCGGGTTTTTGCGCATGATCATACTGCCCTGACAGATCCATTTCTGCTCCTTGATCATTTTGGCTCAGACAATCCTGAAGATTATATCAACGGATTCCCATGGCATCCGCACCGCGGCATTGAAACGGTGACATATATGCTTGGCGGGACCGTTGAACACGGCGACAGCATTGGCAATAGCGGCATCATTGGACCAGGAGATATCCAATGGATGACTGCGGGTGGGGGCGTTATCCATCAGGAGATGCCGAAACCCTCATCAGGCAGGATGCACGGGCTGCAGCTGTGGGTGAATTTGCCAGCAAAGCATAAAATGATGGCTCCCCGCTACCGCGGAATACTTGCCTCCGAGGTGCCGGTTGTCAGGCTGCCTGGCGGAGAGGTGCGGGTCATCGCTGGAAATTATGAGCAGGTTAAGGGACCTGTACATGATTTGATGGTCGATGTCACGTATCTGAATGTGAGATTGGAGAAGGGAAGCAGATTTTCCCATGCTTGTCAGGAGGGATACACTTCATTCTGTTACCTGCTGGATGGACAGGGCATCTTTGACGGCATGAAACTGGAACCAGCGCAATTGATTCTCTGCGGTGAAGCAGGCTTGTTATCAATCGAAGCCATGGAGGCCATGCATTATATTTTTGTGACGGGTCAACAGCTTCATGAACCGATTGCCTGGGGCGGACCCATTGTCATGAATACGAGCGAGGAATTGGAAACCGCTTTCAAAGAAATTCGTGAGGGAACGTTTATCAAAAAGTAACCCTAACCATGCCGCCAGACAGGCAAATACCGCTGGTTGAGCCTGTCGAAGCCAGCGTGAAAATCTTGTGGATGTTGCTTGCTCCCTTCGACAAGCTCAGGGAGCGGTTTGGCCAGTCTTTTTGCGCCATGCCTGAGTAGCTAAAAAAAGAGAATCTTATGGAAATCACCGTTAAAGGCATCCCGATTTACTACGAAATTTGTGGGTCTGGCACGCCAGTGGTGATGATTCACGGCTGGAGCGTGGATCACCACCTGATGAAAGGCTGCATGGAGCCGGTTTTTGAAACGATGGACACGCCCTGGCAGCGTATCTACTTTGACCTGCCAGGAATGGGCAAAACCCCTTCCGCGCCGTGGATTGATGGATCGGACCGCATGCTGGAGGTGATTCTGGCATTGATCGACGGGCTCATCCCCGGACAGCATTTCCTGGTGGCCGGGGAATCTTACGGCGGCTATCTGGCGCGCGGGGTCATCAAAGCGCGGGAAGCGCTGGTGGACGGCCTGCTGCTGATCTGCCCGACCGCCATCCAGGAAACCCGCCTGGATCACCTGCCGGCGCTGGAAGTGCTGGAAAGAGACGAGGCCTTTCTGGAGACCCTTTCAGAAGAGCATCGGAAATACTTCACCGGAATCAATGTGGTGCAAACCCGGCGGGTGTGGGAACGGTTCGCTGCGGATATTTTGCCCGGGCTGGAGGCGGCTGACTACGCCTTCCTGGAAAACAGTTTGGGCCGGCATGTGCCTTATGCGGTCAACGTGGATCAGGTGGAAAAGCCTTACCGGCAGCCGACGCTGTTTGTGATGGGGCGGCAGGATGTGGCGGTGGGGTATCATGATCACTGGCAGTTGATTGAGAATTTTTCGCGGGCTTCGTTTGTGATCCTCGATAAGGCGGGGCATAACCTGCAAATTGAACAGGATGTGCTGTTCACGGCTATGGTGAAAGAATGGCTGGAACGGGTGCAGGCCGAAAAGGCGCGGCTGGCGGCACAGGGTGATCAATGAGCGTGGAATTATTAGTTTACACACCGGACCTGGATGACGCGCTGATTCCCCGCTGGATTGAACGTCTCAATGAGCTGGATATGATTTGTGATATCCATCCCGATTTCACTTTTAAACAGGTAGGTGGTTTTCTGCCTTTCCGGGTGGTGTTGAAGAAACCGCTCCGCCCTGAATTGGGTGGCAAAGCCTTTTTGACCGGCTTTGAACTGTATCTGGAAGATTTTTCGCTGGCTGATGAGATCGCTGCTTTGACGCCGCGGCCATCCTTTTGGGATAAACTGCGCGGAAAAAAGGCTGAACCAGTCTTTTTTGCCTCCCCGGAAGTGGATCAAAAACTGGCCAGCTGCACCAGGGCGCTGACGTTTAGCTGGAACATGGCCGATATGCTGGAATTAAGGATGGCCGCCCTGTCGGCTTTAATCCTGGCGGAGGTGGCCGGGGGGATATGTTATGATCCCGCGGCGGACACGTGGATTTCCGGCAAGGATGCCATCAAAGAGGAACTGAAAGAGGTGGAAACTTTTGAAGCTTCGCTAAAACCTGAAGAAGTGCAGCTCCATCCTTTTGAGGAATGGCTTTAGAACCATGTGTGCCAGGAAGCTATCAGGATGATGGGCAATGCGCCCAATGACAACCCAACAGCGTCACAGGAATGATCATAAATTTTTAATCCATTGCAAATCTGACGATGAATTCAGGATGGTGCACATGGAAAAAACTGATCTGAATGAATATTTGGCTCTGCCCGCTGGCGGCAAGGGACCGGGGCTGCTGGTGATCCACGCCTGGTGGGGGCTCAATGCGTTTATTAAGCGCTTTTGCGATCGCCTGGCGGGCGAGGGTTTTGTGGCGCTGGCGCCGGATCTTTACGGCGGGAGAGTGGCGGTCACCATCGACGAGGCCAAGGTTTTGCGCTCCAAGATGAACCAGCAGCAGGCGCATCAGAAATTGCTGGACGCGGTGGAGCGGCTGCGCGGAATGGCCTGCGTCAGCGGAGAAAGCACCGGGGTGGTGGGTTTTTCATTGGGGGCGCGCTTTGCATTGGAGCTTTCAGCTGAGGAAGGCCGGCCAATTCATTCTGTGGTGGTGTTTTACGGCAACAGTGGCGTCGATTACTCGGCAGCGCGGGCGGCTTACCTGGGACATTTTGCTGAACATGATGATTATGTGGCCCTTTCAGGGGTCAAAAAACTGGAAAAGGCCCTGCGTGCAGCCGGGCGCCCCTTCGCAGCCCATATTTACCCCGGAACAGGACACTGGTTTTTTGAGGCTGACCGGCCTGAGGCCTATGAACCGCAGGCGGCGCAGCTGGCCTGGGAAAGAACCGTGGATTTTCTTAATGCGCAAATGAGGGGGTAAACAGAAGGATTTATTTTTCAAACAAGGTATAATGAAACCATCTTCACAAACTGATTTCTTGTAGGTTTTCCAGAGGTGAAAGATGAGCGTTAAAAAGATCAATCATCAGGGGAGTGTGGTGTTTTACGCAGATTACCGCGGCTTGAAGACCTCGGAAGAATTACTGAAAACATTGGATGAGCTTGTCGCAATGACCCGGTCATCATCGGGCAACGATTTGCTTTTATCCAACTACGAAGGCGTCAGCCTGTCCGGAGAATATATGAACCGGGTCAAGGCCGTGGGAAAAGAGCAGAAAGGCAAAATTAAACGCCAGGCTGTGGTGGGTGTGACGGGGCTTAAAACGGTTTTGCTGAACGGGTTCATCCTTTTCACAGGAGCCACAAACATCAAGGCATTCAGCACAGAGGCTGAAGCCCTGGACTGGCTGGTGAGTTAAATGAGCCTGTAATCCCACGATCATAGCGCATGATTTCTCGCTCCTGTCCGGCCTTTTTGATGGGTTTCCAGTGCGTTGATTAATCAATAAGGTTGCGGACCTTTGGGGTGGTACAGGCAAGGAAGCTGGAAAAAAATAAGTGCTCTCCGTTTTTGGAGAGCACTTTTTGCCTGTGGACGGTGATATTATAATATCTGCACCAGACCCTTGCCGCCGTCCACGCGCACGCGGTCGCCGGTTTTCAGGCGCATGGTGGCGTTTCCACAGCCCACCACCGCCGGAATGCCCAGTTCGCGCGCCACAATGGCCGCGTGGCTGAGTGGCGCGCCCAGGTCCGTGACCACAGCGGCTGCGCGGGGAAAGAGCGGGGTCCAGCCGATGTTGGTCATGGTGGTGACGAGCACCTCGCCGGCTTTGAACTGGCCGCTGTCGGCCAGCGAGTCGAGGCGGCGCACGGTGCCTTCCACCACCCCCAGGGCTCCGGCAAAGCCGTGAACAGCGCCGTCATTTTCAGCGGAAACCGGCCGGGCCAACTGCTGGCTGGCGTCATAGGCATCCGAGCGCCGGTTGGGGTCTGCCGCCCAGGCAAAGGGATCAAAGCGCCCGGAAATCAGGGCCGGGTAGGGCGGCAGGGCGCGGTAGCGTGCGAAGGTCTCTTTGCGAGCCGGCAGGTGAACCAGGGCAGGAAGGGGTCTGTCACTTTGCAGCGCAGACAGAACCTCGTCAATGGTCAGGTAGAAGATATCTTCTCCCAGGTTCAGCAGAGCGCCGGCGCGCAGAACGAAGGCGCGGATGACGGTGAGGCCGCGGACAGAAGCGGAACGCACAAATTCACGCTGATGGGCGGCTGCAGCAGCCTGCTGGATGCGTTTTTGCATGGATTTCACCCTGCCGGGATATTTCTGACAGAACCGGTCCCAGGCAGCTTCGTAGGCGGCCTGCTGGCGGGCCATCAGCGCATCCACATCCACCGGGGCAGCGGTCCATTCCTGAAGCTGGCGGTCCAGCCAGGCTGGATCTTCCGCCGGACGTGGCCAGGCGATTTCACACTCATTCTGACCACGGTGGCCATAGGCATCGAGATAGGCTTCGCGGGACATTTCGCCGCGCAGCACCATGCCCAGCCCGGCGGCAGGCCCCAGGCTTTCGAGGCGCGACGACATGCCGCTGAGGTTGGAGAGGAGGACGTTGGCATCCTCCGCGCCTACCAGCGCGCGCAGGTCGCGTTCCAGGCGCACCTGAACATCGGAGGAGGCGGCGATCACATGGATCAGGGTGTCGCGGTAAAGCGGGTAAATTTCATCCTGCCAGAGTGCAGCCAGCTCAGCCCCACTCTGCTGGCGGCTGATTTTCTCGCGCAGGCTGGCGCAGCGGGCCGGAAAAGCAGAGAAAAACTGCGGCGCCTGTTTGCGGAAACGCCCAAACTGCTGGGTGGAATGCATCAGGCCGGGAAGCACGCCCTGAAACCATTCCGCCGTGGTGAGGGGGATGAGCGGAATTTGCATGTCATCAGGAATGGCGCCCCACCATCCCGCAATTTCCTGGTATGCGCGGCGGGCATCATTTTTGAAGAAGCGGGCATAAGCCGACACCTGCACGCTGACATTGGCGTAGAAGCGCCCGCCAATGATGCCGTTGAGAGAATGGCCCCTGACGGAGAGGGAGGGGCCGCCGTTGGCGTCCACATAAGCCCGCAGGGAGGCGGTGAAAGGGGTGAGCACTTCAGGGCTGGCTTCCATCAGGTTGGTGGCTGACCACATGAAATTGCCCTTATGCGTGTCGTTCCAGACCGCATTGACGGGGTCATAGCTGTTCAGGGTGGTGATGGGGCGGGCCTGCAGAATGTAGACCCGGCCACCAGCGACCGCCCATTCGATATCCTGCGGGCAGCCCATTTCCGCTTCAATGGCATGCGCTGCCTGGTGCAGAGCCCTGGCCGCCGGGGCAAGCTCCTGGGGACCGTGGTAGATGCCCTTTGGCAATTCGAAGGTGAAGGCCGCCGCGGTCACCGAACCCGAAACCAGTTTTTCACCCAAGCCTTCAACAAAATTGCCTGTCATCTGCCCCAGATCCCCGGTCAGAGGGTCTGCGGTGAAAAGCACGCCGGCAAAATCGGGCTGGATTAATTTTTGAATGACCACGGCAATGGGGTGTTCGCCAGCAGCCAGACTCTGGGCCTGGGCATAGCTCTGAACCCGTCCGCTGCGGCGGGATGCCAGCACAGTGCGCACGGCGGCGCGGATGTCTTCATCCGTTTGCACATCCAGAACGCTCTCAAATTCGCCAGCAAAAGAAGCCTGGGCGGAATCTTCCTGCAGGGCTGAAGAACGCACGGCGAAAGCCTGAGGTTTGCCAGCCCGCAGGCGGGCCAGCTCCTTTTGGGCCTGCGCCCAGGCACCCTCGCTGACATCATCCTGTTCAAAGGCGCCGGGCAGCAGAATGAAGCCATCGGGAACGTTAAAGCCAGCCTGCTGCAAACGGGCCAGCGAACGGCCTTTACCGCCGGCGGCGGAAGAGGCGTCATCTTCCACGGGCAGGCGGCTGAAAGCCACCACCACCTCATCCGGGTGGGCGCGGGAGGCGCGCTTTTCCTGGTTCACGATCCAGGTCGTCAAAGCCTTCAACCCAATGCTGCCCACAGCACCGGCCGAAAAGGCCAGAAGGATGCGCCAACCAAGATCCATGCTGCCGCTCAGGAAAAAGGTGGCTGTGGCGGCAGCACCTGAGCCGGCATTGCTGACGCTGTTGATGATGATTTTGCGGGTCAGGTTATTCATTTTTGCCTTCTGAACCCTGGATGGACTGCAGCAGGCCCAGCATGCCGGGGTGTTTTTCCAGCAGAGTGGATACCTGCACGAGGGCCAATCCCTGCTCGAGATCGCCCAGCACGAGCAGTTTATCGCCAACTTTGATGTTGAAATCGCGCCGCGCATCGGCTGGAATGACAATCTGTCCCCGATCGCTGACGGTGATGGCCCCATAAAAGCGCTGTTTTTCTGTAGCTTTCCTTTCCATAAAAACCTCTCCTTTTACAAGATATGTCTTGTATACAAGACATATCTTACATCCGGCGAGAGATTCTGTCAATAGGTGAAATGGATTCTGCACATGGTGGTAGAATATCCCTGTTCAATGAATGCTTTTGCAAACCAACAGAAACTGGCTCAATGATACAAATGGAAAGTGGATCATGATCAAGACCATGCGCATTTTGTTGCTGCTGATCGCGCTGCTGCTGGGGGGCGGATTATTCAGCGTGTCGCGGGTCGAAGCCGAGGCGGCCTCAGAGGTCACCCCGCAGGATTTGATTGACCTGATCAATGCCATGCGCGTTGCGCGGGGATATCCGGCATTGATTGTGGACCCGATCCTGATGGGCACGGCCCAGCAGACGGCAGATACCATGGCGATCTACAACCTGACAGATCACATTGGCAATGTCAAAGAACGCGCCAGGGCGGCTGGCTTTGGCGCCGGAGATGAACCCTGGGTCACGGAGAACTGGGCCTCAGGAAGCCCAGACATTGCGCGGGAACTGGCCTTGCAGGACATTCAGATGGTCTGGGCGGACGACCTGCACATGCTGCCGGTCACCAATCCCAATTACACCTATGTGGGGGCGGGGGTGGCAGAATACAACGGGCGGGTGATTTACATTCTGCACGCTGGCTACACCAGCAACAAAATTTACAAAGCGGGGGCAACGCCGCTGCCCGGTCAGACGCCAGGCAGCAACACCTCGCAGATCATTTATCCGGTTCACACCAACACGCCGCAGATAAATGGGCAAATCATCCATGAAGTGAAACAGGGGCAGAGCATGTGGAGCATTGCCATTGCTTACAACACCACCATCAAGGCCATTGCCGCCCTGAATGGTTATGCCGAGGGGCACACGGATGTTTACGTGGGGCAAAAACTGGCCATTCCGAATGCCACACCCTCCGCCACCGCGGCGCCGGAAGGCACGCCCCTGCCGGACCAGGCAACCACCGCTGAAGCGACACCCACACCAGCGCGGCTAACCCGGACCGCTGCGCCGACCCGCACGCCATCTTCAACAGCCGCGGTGATCCGGCCCACCCTCACGGCAACCTCTGCGCTGGCAGATCCCGCCCTGCCCAGGGAAGATCTGACCAATATCGGGATCCTGGCTTTACTGGCACTGTGCACGGCTGTGGTGGGATATATGATTGTTTCAGCCGTAAAGAATAAACCTTAGTTGCGTGTAGTTGAAGCCTGATGATCTTTGAAACCCCACGCTTGATGCTCCGCTCATTCACCGGCGCGGACCTGGATGACCTCTGGCAGCTTTTAAGCGATGCAGAGGTGATGCGATATTGCGGTGGACCGCTGGATAGAGCGCAGTCTCAGGCGTGGCTGCAGTCCGCGCAGCGTTATGAGGGCGAGTTTGGCTATGATTACTGGGCTGTGATGGAGAAAGAGACCGGCCTTTTTGTGGGGCAGGCCGGGATCATCCGCCAGGTGATGGAGGGAGCAGCCTACGACTGCCTGGCTTATATGATCCGCCGGGACCACTGGGGCAAGGGATTGGCGAGTGAGGCGGCGCAGGGATGTCTGGATTATGCCAAAAAAAACCTGCGGCTTCCCAGGCTCCATGCCACGGTGGAAGAAGAGAACCTGGCTTCACAGGCCATCCTCCGAAAATTGGGCATGATTTACGAGCGGGATATTCTTTATCTGGAGCAAAGGGTCAGACTGTTTGTGCTGCAAAAGCCTGATGCGCAAGATCAGGCCTTGAGAGAGGGGCATAGCCCGTAGAGTGGGGACAGTATTCCTTATTGGAAGTTTCGTCTCTAAAGGAAACAAAACTTTATATTCAAAAAAGGAGTGGACAAGTGAAATCTGATTGGAATAAATTGAAATTTTGCCTGATGTTGGCGGCGGCGCTGGTTGCGAGCGGCTGCAGCCTGTTTTCTCTGTTACCGCAAAACATCAAGGAGACACCCGAACTTTCTTCCACTGAGACCCTGCCTCCAGATTTTGAAGTTCAAGCGACTGAAGGTCAAAATTGTGAACCGCAGTGCCAGCAGGGAAAAGAAGAGATCACCCTGCCAGAACCCACCTCGATGGAGATCAATGCCCAGACCCCGTCTGCGTCTGTTCCAACAGGAACGGCCACAGACCAGCCGTCTGGCGGTTTTGTGTATTATGTTTTTGTTGATTTGCGTCATCAAAGTATTCCAGAGGGAAGCGTTGAAATTCTACCTGAAGGTTTGGTCCTGGCGTCAAAAACGGTCGGCACCGGAGATCTTGATCCCGCCGCATCCCTCCAGGCGGCTCTGAGCGCCATGATTGCGGATGAACACAATGCCTGGACGACAAAAAACCTGACCATCAAAGAAATCACTTTCCGCGAAGGGCATGCGCTGGTTGTCATGGCGGGTGACATTTTTGGAGCTGGAGATATTGTGCTCATCGCAGCGCGGATGCAGTTCCTGATGACCATTTTCGCCAACCAGGCGGTGCAAACAGCCACGGTGACCCTGAATGGGGAGAATATCGCCAATTGGGGCATCAGCAACAACCTCGAAGCCCGACCCATTGAAGATGTGTTCACCCGCGCCGAGGTGGAAACTTTCATACAGGAGCACAGCTTCAAGCCATGATGTGTGGGCAGGTCAAACGGAAATCATCTGTTTGGTGAACGGGTATATAATTAATCCATTGAACCAAATTATGACAACAGGAGTGTGCCATGTTTAAGGATCTGGTATTACGCAACCGGAGCTACCGGCGCTTTGATCAAGCGGCGCGAATTTCCCCCGCCGTGCTTCATGAACTGGTGGATATGGCGCGTTTGACCCCCTCAGGTAAAAACGCACAGCCGCTTAAATACATGCTGATCCATTCGGAAGCTGCCTGTGCGCAGGTTTACCCCTGCCTGGCCTGGGCGGGTTATTTGAAGGAATGGGGCGGACCGGTGGAAGGGGAGCGCCCGGCGGCTTATGTGGTGGTGCTGGGAGATAAGACCATTTCCAATGACTTTGGCGTGGATCCTGGCATTGCCAGCCAGACGCTGCTGCTGGGGGCGGTTGAGAAGGGGCTGGGCGGCTGCATGATCGGTTCGATCCGCCGTAACGACCTGGCTGCCGTGCTGGACCTGCCGGCGCAGTACGAAATTCTGCTGGTGCTGGCCCTGGGCAAGCCCGTGGAAGAGGTGGTGATTGATCCGGTAGGCGAAGACGGCAGCATCAAATATTGGCGCGATGCACAGCATGTGCACCATGTGCCCAAGCGGGAACTTGCAGATTTGATTCTGAGTGAGAAATAAACCGCCGCAGGACACCGGCCGGTCCGCTTGATGACATCGGGCTCGTTGGATCAGTGGGGGCAGTTTTGCCCCCACCAGATTATCTATTAGGACAACAAACCTGAAGATTCGCACCCGGCAAAAGTTGAGACTGGCAAAGGAGATTTCCCTGCACCATGCGACCTAAAATAGTCATTCTGCATTTTGGCGCGCAATGTCCCTGGCACCGGTGGATCATTGAACAGGCCTGGAACGCCAATGAGGTGGTTGGCGGCACCCTGGAAATCATCGATGTCACCCGGACCCCTGAAACAGCCGCCCAATACCGCCTTTTTTCTCCCTTCATGACAATTATCAACGATAAGATATGCACCGCAGCTCCGCTGACCAAAGAGCGGATCATGGAATTGATGCGCGAAAGACCGGCGCCGCGGGCATTGATTGAGGAGGAATGGCGAACGCAGGAACGAGCCGGACGGATTGAACCGCTTGGGGCGCGGAATGTGCTGGATGCCTGCTCTCTGTGTATTCAGATGGGCGACCGGGTAGGGCGGATCGGCAGCCTGGATAAACTGAGATGGTTAAATCAACAGGAAAATGGAGATAACCTTCTGGGATTGGTGGCTTACCAGGGAGATGTGGTGGTCGGCGCCGTGGAGGCTCTGCCAGCCGATAAAATACCCTATCCTGGCATCGAAAAGACGCATGACAAAGCGTTTATCACCTGCCTGTATGCCCTCTCCAACGGCAGCGATGGGCCTGTTCACGACTGCCGCGGTCATTTGCTGGAGGAGCTTATCCAGCGCCTGCAAGGAAAATACCAGGCCCTGCAGGTGATTGCCGGTAAAAACGAGGCTTATCCCAACGGACCCTGCAGCCTGTTTGCCCATTATGGATTTGTGGAGGTGGCGCGCATAGAACCGCTGGCGGTGAGTATTGATCAGGATGAATGGCGGCTGATGGAAAAGCCGCTGACGGAATAAATTCTGAAGAGGACAAAACATGCCGTTTATCTTGCGAAGAGCCCGGCCTGAAGACCGGCAAAGCATTTATGATGTTGAGAAAAGCGCCACCCCCGGCCTGATTTACCTGCCCTTTGTTTTTGATGAATTTTTGGCTGATGAAACGGGGGCATTCATTGTTGCGGAGACCGAAGACCAGCTGGTGGGCTGTGGAAAATTCACCCTGCTGCCAGATGGCTCGGCATGGCTGGAAACCCTGCGGGTGATGAAGGCATTTCAGGGGCAGGGCATTGGCCGGCTGTTTTATCAGCGTTTCTTTGAATTGGGACGTGAGAAAAGCGTCCCGGCCATGCGCATGTACACCAATATCAACAACCATGCCAGCAAGGGTCTGGCAGAACAGTTTGGCTTTGCGGTTGCCGGCACCTGCCTGGGGCAGAAAATGGCCTGTCAGGCGGGGCTGGTCAGCTCTGCCCCGGCCGGATTTGTGCCGGTGAGGGATGTGGAGATGGCGGCCTCGCTGCTATTTTCACTGCGGGAAAAATGGCCCGGCTTTATGGTGCTGAACCGGACCTTCTATGCTTTCAACCAGGCTCTGGCAAATTTTCTGGTTGAGAGGGGCATGCTTTACCATGATGCGGATGGGAAAAATCTGGTGGTGCTGGGGGCGCGTTTCATGCCGCAGCAGGCTTTGCACATCGGCCTGATGGATGGAGACTACACAGCCTGCCTGGCTTTTGCCATGCACCTTGCCGCGGTGAAAGGGGTGGGCAGCCTGCAATGCCTGTCGCCGGTGGGGGCCAAAGAAGCCCAGGCTGAAATGACCCGCCAGGGCTTCCAGTTTGAGGCCTCTGAATTTATTGTCATGGGTGTGGACCTGGCCTGAGAGCAGGCCAGGTCTGAAAACGCAGGGGGAGATTAAAGCGCTTCAAGGAAGCGGTCAATCTCGGCTTCGGTGTTGAAGAAATTGGGGCTGACGCGGATGCGGCCGCCGCGCAGGGCCACGATGATATTTTGCGCCATCAGGCGCTCAAACAGAGCCTTGTTGCCCTCATCAGAGCCGGTGGTGATGGAAAGGATGGCGGACCGTTCTTCCGGTTTTTCCACAGGAGAAACCAGTTCCACCCTTTTGGCGGGCAAACCGGCGATCAGGCGGTCTGTGAGAGCCAGCACGCGGGCATGGATATTGGTGATGCGCAGGTCCATCAGCAAATCCAGCCCGGCCGTCCAGGCATAAAAGAGAGAATAGGCGATGGATCCGGTTTCGTAACGCCGGGCATCGTTGAAATAGCGCAGTTCGCGGAAGCTGTCTTCGGCGGCGAACATACCCGGCAGCACAGGGCGGATTTTTTCTCGGGCTGCGCTGGAAGTATACAGGAATCCGGTTCCGGGAAGCCCCAGCAGCCATTTAAAACCTGCGCTGGCCAGCAGGTCAATGCCGTCATCCACCACATTGAGCGGCACCACACCGGCTGCCTGAATGCCATCCACCAGGAAGAGGGCGCCGCTGGCGTGGGCGATGGCGCTGAGCGCCTTCAAATCGGCGCGGAAACCGGTGTCGAAGCGCACGGCGGCCGTGGCCAGGATGCGCGTGCGTGAGTCGACCAGCCCGGCGATGGTCTCAGGGCTGACGCGCCGGTCTGCGCCTACTGGCGCCAGGCGCACCTCCACGCCTTTTTCGCGCAGGGCCAGCCAGGGAAAGGTATTGTTCCAGTGTTCATCAGCGGGCACCACCATGTTGTCGCCCGGCTGCCAGGGATAACCGGCGGCGGCCAGGCCCACGCCCACGCCGGTGCTGGTGACCAGGGCATAGTCCCGGGGCTCACCGCCGAGGAGGCCGCTCAGAGCTGTGCGGACGGCATGACGGGGAGAGGGTTTGTTTTGCGGGGCTTCGCTGGCAAAGGCCAGATATTCATCCAGTTTCAGTTTCACCCGGGTGCAGAGGGGTGATTCAGCAGCATTATTGAGAAAAACATATTTTTCGGTGACCGGGAAAAAGTTGCGAATCTCCATCATGACCATTGTATTGTTTCCTTTTTGAATTTATAACGGCGATTATCTCTATTGTAGCAGGTACAGGCGCGCTGTGAATGTTATGAAAATCAGGTTCCGGGTATATAATGAGTCTGTGATCCCTGAGGTGAAAAGGCAGGTTATATGAGCGAGCGGTTACCTCTGCCAGCGCAGGTCCGGTCGGCGCTGGCGATTGTGGATATGCAGGAATTTTTCTTTCAGAAGCCAGAACGGCGCCTTCTTCTAGATGGAGCGGTAGAGAACATCAACCGGCTGATGGATTTTTTTGACGCCAGGGGTTTTCCTGTGGTGCATGTCATCACGGCTTACCGGGCGGATGGCTCAGACTGGGACCTGAAAATGCGGGCCAAGGGCACGCCAGAATTGATTGAAGGCAGCGCTGAGGCTGCCATTTTACCGGCCATCCGGGTTTCACCTGACCACATGATAATCTGCAAAACCCGCTACAGCGGATTTTTCAAAACTGACCTGGCAGAGCGGCTTCATGCCAGCCAGGTGCAGCGGCTGATGGTGGCAGGCGCCTACACCCATTATTGTGTGAACGCCACTGTATTCGATGCCTATGCTCACGATTTCATTCCAGGGCTCTTCACCGACGCGGTCATCTCTCACCTGCCGGATGAAGCCAGGCTGATGATTGAACGGATGCAGAGAAACGGCTATCATGTCACCCAAACCGGCGCGTTTATCAAGGGTGAAATGGACTGATTGACAGGCAGGAGGAAGAGATGACAGGATATCTGGCTGCGCTGGTCATCATTGTGATGATAGGATTGGTCCTGGCGCAGGTGGTCCTGCTGAAAAGGCGCGGTATTGAGGCGGTGAAGTTCGGCAAGATAGATAAGACGGATTTTATCATTCCACCTTTCGCCCTGTTTTATTTTTACCTGGTGTTTGCCGAAGCTTTTCATTGGCCTTCTGTCACCACACAGCGTTTTCTTCAGTCTGAGGCGCTGGCATGGGCCGGCGTGACCTGCTGCCTGGCCGGGCTGGGGCTGCTGCTGTGGAGCCTGGTTTCGTTTGGTCAGAGTTTTCGCATCGGAATTGACGCGGAGCAGCCCGAGCAGCTGGTCACCACAGGCGCTTTTGCCATCAGCCGCAACCCGATTTATGTGGCATTTGCCGTCATTTTGATGGGACAGTTCTTGATTTTTCCCAACTGGATTCTGATGATTTATACGCTGGCGGCCGCATGGCTGTTTCACCGCCAGGTGCTGCGCGAGGAGGCATTTTTGAAACAACATTACGGCGCGGCCTTCGCAGAGTATTGCCGCCGGGTCAGGCGGTATTTGTAATGATGGATCTCACCCGTTAGGAGGCAGGCTTATGTCACCCATTCAAATTATTCGCTGCCCATCGTGCGGGGCAAACCTCAGTTATGAGAACGAAACAAAAACCACCGTGCTTTGCCAGTTTTGCGGCACCAGCCTTGCCCTGCCCGAAGAACTGCAGTCAACAGGCGCCCGGCCGGCTGGGGATGAAATGTATACCCCGCAGGCGCCGCTGGAAAGCCCCGGCATGACGGGGTTGGCGCTGCAAATTGCCCTGGTGGATTGGCTGCTGGCGGAAGCCAACACACAAACCGGCGCGGATCTGCGCGGCCAGCCACTGGCCTACCAGCGCATCACCGAGGCGGCGGAATGGACCCTGCGGGAACTGAAGAAACACGCTTCGACGCCCGTCGAACTGCCTTTTCTGACGGCCGACCAGGACGGCCCAAAGCATTTGAAAACCACCGTGACGCGGGAGATGGTGGATGCGCTGGCCCAGGGTAAAGATCTGTCAGCTTCGAAACCAGCCCCAAAGAAAAAATGGTCCCTGTTTGGGCATTAACTGTCCAGAAATGAGATGAAGGGATGGAAAAATCACTGGATAGGCTTTCTGCTGAAGTGACAGCGGTCGAGAAGCATTGCGCGAATGACGCGCTGGCTTTTTATGAACCCCCGGCTGAATATAAGGCTTTTTTTCTTGACCTGTGCCGCCTGTATCTGGATGCGGCTGACTGGGACCGGCAGAGCATCCGGACGCTGGTGGCGGATAAACGCGGGATTCAGAACCACCTGGTCAGCCAGGCCTATCATTGCGCTGAACAGCTGCAGAAATCCAGAGATGCGGATTGGCTTCAGCTGGGCCTGGCCGCCACCGTGCTGGCAGAAACCCAAACGGATTACCGGGATATGCTGCTGGTGAGGGCCGAACTGTATGTGATTGCGGAAGAGGCCGGCCTGGACCCTGCCCCGGCGTTGTCCAGCATCGCGGGCCTGGATGGTTTTGGCAGTTATGCCGTGGTTCTATCAAGGCGGTCTGGATCATACCGGGTGATCCCCCCGGAAAAAAAAAAACGGATGATAATGGACAAAAGGAAGTAAAACAAACGCATCGATGATCGTGACATTGGCACAACCTGAAGATATTCCGGCCTGGCTTGAGCTGGCCAGGGAAGTGGAACCGCTATTCGGCCCGATGGTGGATGACCCGGGGTTTCTCCGCGCACTGCAGAAGAACATTGAGCGCGGATCTGCTTTTTGCGTACGCCAGGGAGATGGCCCACCGGGAACTGCTCTGCTGGGCGGAATGCTCTTTTCGGCCAGGCCGCCAGTCTATACCATCGGATGGCTGGCGGTCACGCGAGCCATCCGCCGTCAGGGAATTGGCGATCAGTTAATGGCTTTTGCCATGAGAGGCATCGCTACGCCCGCCGAGATGGTGTTGACCACGTTTGGCGAGGATTGCGTTGAGGGCCGGCCGGCGCGGCGGTTTTATGAGCGCTGGGGCTTTGCAGCGGCTGAAATGGTGCCGGATGGCCCGGATGGCGCAACAAGGCAGGTGTTCAGGCGCAGGTTTGAATGATCCGAAGCGGGGTGGTCTTTTTTTTTGAGGTGAGTTATGTCTGTCATTGAAAACAAAAATCACCGCAGAGTCGTCTGGATTGTGCTGGGAGGTCTCTTATTCCTGAGGCTACCCTTCCTGGCGGGCATCCGCTGTTTTGCCAACCCCGTCTGGCTGGTGCCGGTTTTTGATATTTCGACATATTTGCTGACCGCGTTTCTGATCTGGTGGGAAAGGGACCGGCTGGCTGATTATCATATTGATATGCTCTCGCTGGGCATCATCATCTTTTTCAAGCCTTTGCAAACGCTTTTGGCTGCGCAAATGATGGATTGGGATGCCATGGCGTTTCCCAAACTGCCTGCCCTGGCGCTGTGGGTGATTGCGGGGGGCCTCTTGCTGGCCCTTGTATTGAGCCGCCCCAAATGGCCGCCCCTGACCTGGGGCAGCCTGGGTTGGGTGGGCATTGGCCTTCTGGCAGGCCTGGTGATGGTATTGATCGATGCGATGCCCACTGCCATCATGGTCAAACAGATGTATGGTGAAGCAGTGCAAAAACCGGATATTCAGATGATGCTGCGTGAAGCGCTGCCAAATTTCTTTTATATGGTGGGTTTTGCCGGGGTGACGGAAGAACCGCTGTTCAGGGGCTTCTTGTGGGGCTGCCTGCGCAAGGCGGGCTGGCGGGATCTATGGATTTTCCTTTTGCAGGCCGGCCTGTTCACACTGGGCCATATTTATTACCTGTTTTCCATGCCGCTGATGTTTTTCATTGTGGTCCCGGTTGGTGCGCTGGGTATGGGCCTGCTGGCCTGGCGTTCCAAAACTCTGGCGGCGCCCCTGGCTGCCCATGGGGTTGGAAATGCGTTGGGGCTGGTGACGGGGATGATTTTCGCTTCGTTGTAACGGTTTGACGCAGTACGAAGGAGCAGGTGAATGAAGGAATGCATTTTCTGCAAAATCGCCGCCGGGCAAAGCCCCGCCAGCGTTTTCTATGAGGATGAAAAGGGGATGGGATTTATGACGCTGGGACCGGTTACCACAGGCCATGCCATGGTGATCCCCCGCCAGCATGCGGCAAACCTGGCAGAACTGGATGAAGAAACCGGCCGCCACCTTTGGACGGTGACGCAGCGCACGGCGGCAGCTCTCCGGGAATCGGGAGTGAAGTGCGAAGGGGTCAACCTGTTTCTGGCGGATGGTGAGGCTGCCTTTCACGAGGTGTTTCATCTGCACATGCACATTTTTCCGTGTTACCGGGGCGATTCGTTCAAATTGGTGGCCGATTGGACGGTCAAGCCGCCGCGGGAAGAACTGGACCAGGTGGCCCGGCAAATCAAACTGGCCTATGACCGCCTGTGGAAGGATTGAAAGGCTGATACAGGGGGTGAAGACGGTCTGGAAGGAATGGTTGGTCTTTGAGGTAAAAAATGACTGCACAATTGCTTAATGAAGTTGATCTTGTTCATAAACTGCAACAGAGAGTGAAGGAGGCTTATGTTTTCCCGGATGTGGCAGAGGAAATCTGCCGCAGGCTGCAGAGCCACCTTGAAAGCGGCGATTACGCAGACATGCCGGATGGTGAAACCCTGGCTCTGGCGCTGACCTATCATTTGCAGGAAGTGAACCATGATGAACACCTGTGGGTGAGATATCATCAGGAATCGCTGCCGGAGGATGATGGGGCGCTGCGCATGAATTCGGAATGGCAGGAAGAGCAGCGATTGGAAGCCGGGCTGGATAATTTCGGCTTCCACAAAGTGGAACGGCTGCCGGGAAATATTGGTTACCTGGACATCCGGTATTTTCACCAGCCGGCCTGGGGGGGTGAAACCGCCACCGCCGCGATGACCTTTCTGGCGCGGACAGATGCGTTGATCATCGATTTACGAAAATGTCCCAGCGGGTATCCAGGCATGGTCGCTCTGGTGGCCACCTACCTTTTCGATGAAGATCCCGTGCACCTGAGCAGCATCTACTGGCGGGATGATGATTTCACCCGGCAGTACTGGACTTTGCCTTATGCCCCTGGCCGGCGGTACGGCGATAAACCCATTTATGTGCTGACCAGCCGGGGCACTTTTTCAGCGGGTGAGGAATTTGCCGCCATTTTGCAGGCGCGCAAAAAAGCCACTGTCATCGGCGATAAGACAGACGGTGGATTCCATCCGGGGACCTCCTACCGGCTGGATCCGCATTTTGAGCTGTTTATTCCCATTGGCCGGGCTTTCAGCCCGCTGACCGGCAAGGATCTGGAGGGGATTGGGGTGATTCCGGATATCGCTGTGCCGCAGGAGCAGGCGTTTCAGGCAGCCTATCACCGCGCGCTGCACCAGGTGATTGCAGACCTGGCTGGTGCAGGTTCTGGACCGCACGGCGCACTGCTGAAAGAGGCTCAAACGGCGTTGAAAGAACTTGAGGCAGGCCAGAAAATCTGTCAGAAATGCGGTTACACCAACCCGGTCTACCGCTCCAGATGCAAGAATTGCGACGAGCCGCTGAATGAAGTGGGATGAATCCATCTTCAGAAATTATATTTACCCCTCTTTAGAAAGGAGTCAAACAACATGAATGAACCATTTCAATTCGAAAAAATGGAAAATCCCGAATGGGAACTGATTGGCGGCGGAATCCATGACTTCAACACGCAGCAGGCCGGCAATGATTCAGGAAAAACATTGTGTTTTGTGGTGCGCAACCCTGAGGGTCAGATGATTGGCGGGGTGATCGGCGAAACCTATTGGAACTGGCTGTATATCAGCCTGATGTGGATCAAGGAAGAATACCGCGGCCAGGGTCTGGGCCAGCGCCTTTTGGCTCTGGCGGAAGAAGAAGGGCAGAAACGCGGCGCAGAACATGCCTATCTGGATACCTTAAGCTTTCAGGCGCCGGAATTTTACAAGAAATATGGCTGGCGGGTGTTTGGTGAATTACCCAACTTTCCAGGCCCGCATACCCGTTATTTTATGATCAAAGATTTTTAAGGGCCGGCGCGGTTTCAGCCCGGATCCGGCCATTATTTTGACTCAGTTGAGGATGACGCATGACAAACACGCGTAAAATAACCGTGTCACTTCCTCTGGCGCTGGCCGGAAAGGCAGATGAGCTGGCAGAGCGGCTTCACATTTCGCGGAGCCGGGTGGTTGAGCTGGCGCTGGAGCATTGGTTGAGCGAAGATGCCGGGGAGACTGCAACAGCCTGCCAGGAAAAACCGGCCATCCACCAGGGGGATGTATTCTGGGTGCCGCTGGCAGGAGTGGACGAAGTGGAGACAGAGATCATGCATCCGCAGGTGGTGGTGCAGGATGATGTTTTGAATCACAGCCGCATACAAACGGTGGTGGTCTGCGGGTTGACGTCAAATGTCCAGCGGACGAAGGCGCCGGGAAATGTGCTGCTGGAAGCCGGGGAAGCAGGTCTGCCCCGGCCGAGCGTGGTGGTGGTTTCACAGCTTGCAACGGTGGATAAATCCAGCCTGGGTGAGTATATCGGAACGCTTTCCCATGAACGAATGCGTCAAATAATGCAGGGCATGCGATTTTTACAGCGGATGGCGGGCAGGTGATGCAAAGATAATTTTCGGAAAAATGGCCAATTATTAAAAACTATCATATAATGGGGTGGATATTAATCTCAACCCGTTGGAAAAAACTGGATATGGGATGCAGTAAGCCATTTCCGGCTCTGGTCATGAAAACCGGAAATGGAAACGATTTATTCAACAGGAGTTATTCAACAATGGAAGATTTGAATTCACCATCCACCTCTACCACGCCCTCCGGAACGGCTGGCGTAGCCGTGGCTGCGGCGCCCTTTGAACAGGTTGATAACAGCCAAAATCTGTTTTTAGGCGCCATCGGCGGGCTGATAGGCGGCCTCATCGGCGCTGTTATTTGGGCGCTGATCACCTATTTCACCGATTACCAGATTGGCTGGATGGCCATTGGGGTTGGCATGCTGGTGGGATTCGGTGTCCGGCTTTTGGGCAGGGGGCATGGGATCGTTTTTGGCCTGATTGGCGGTTTAATCGCGCTGGTCAGCGTGGTTCTTGGAAATTTCCTGGCCTGTATGGGGTTTTTATCCAAAGAATTGGGCATGGGATTGGTAGAAATGTTCCTGAATTTTGATTATTCGCTGACTTTTGAACTGCTGAAAGTTACCTTTTCTCCGATCGACATCCTGTTCTATGCGATAGCCGTTTATGCAGGATTTAAAGCCGCTGCTTCAAAATGATGGTTGGCGCCCCAGATGAACTCTGGAAAGCGCTGTTGAAGAATTGTAACTGCCCGGGATTTGTAAAATCAGCCAGATAACCGGCATCCCGGGCAGTTACCAATCTTTAAGGGGGTGTCTGCAATCTCAGCCGTTTTCGATGTGACGGTTGAACTCCATCTGTTGATTCTGTACAATACAATTAACCTGGCTCAATATCGCAGCCGGGAGGTTCCGCGCATGTGGAGAAAAGGATGACATGATGAGACCAACCAGAGTCTGGATGGGTTTATTAATGTACCTGGTGGCGGCAATCCATTGCAGCACCCTTTTTGATCCGGGTAATTTCCGGGTTCAGGCCGCCGCGCAGGGGAATGTGTATTATGTGGCCTTGAATGGAGATGACGCCAACCCCGGCACGCTGGATCAGCCCTGGCGCACCATTCAGAAGGCCGCCAGCAGCCTCTCTGCTGGCGATACCGTGTATATCCGCGCCGGCACGTATGCTGAACGGGTGCTGCCGCAGGTCTCTGGCAGCGAGGGATACCCGATCACTTACGCGGCTTATCCGGGCGAGACGGCGATTCTGGATGGAACGGGCATCACCCTGCCTGATGACCTGGCGGGATTGTTTGAGATCACCAGCCAGAGCTATATCCGGGTGGTGGGGCTGCGGGTGGTGAATGCTGGGCCAAACGGCAACAATGCCGGAATTTTGGTGATGGATTCGGGATATATCACCATCGAGAATAACAACACATATAACACCCATTCCTCAGGAATTGGGATATGGGGCAGCCACCATGTGGCAGTGGCGGGAAACCGCATTGACGAAGCCGGCGGCGGCGGGATGCAGGAATGTCTCACTGTGGCTGGCACCGATGCTTTTGAAGTGCATCATAATGAGGTGCTCAACTGTCATAAAGAGGGGATCGATGCCAAGGACGGCGCTTCGAATGGGAAAATCTATCACAATGAGGTTTACTTGACCCAGAGGGTGGGCATTTATGTGGATGCCTGGGATAAACACACCTATAACATCGACGTGTATCAGAATGTGGTTCATGATATTGTGAATAATGACGGTTTTGCCCTGGCCTCGGAAATGGGAGGGCTGCTGGAGAATATCCATGTGTATAACAATCTGGCTTATCATAACCGTTATGTGGGGCTGACCATTGCCAACTATGGCCCAGGGGGTGCAGAGGGCTATCCGATGAAAGATATTTATGTGGTCAACAACACTTTTTATAACAATGGCTGGGAAACCTGGGGCGGCGGCATTGCCCTGAATAATATCGATGGAGAAAACCTGGTCATTCGCAATAACATTCTCAGCCAAAATCTCTACTTTCAACTGGCGCTGGGCCCGGAGGTGCCCACACAAACCTGTACATTGGACCACAATCTGATTGACGGTTTTCGGGGAACGGAAGGCGAGATCTACGGCATGGATGCAGTGATTGGTGACGCGCGCTTTATGAATGCTTCCGGGAACAACCTGCATTTGGGGGCTGATTCGCCGGCCATCGATGCGGGGGCTGCATCCGGGGCGCCGGTTGTGGATTTTGATGGGTTACCCCGCCCGCTGGATGGAGATGGCGACAGCCTGGCGCTGGTGGACCTGGGGGCTTTTGAAAAGCCATTTTATTCTGAGCAGGTCTATCTGCCGCTGGTATTGAAATAGCGGCGGATATATTTGACCAAAGACCGGGTTTCCGGTAGAATTATTCTTGTTTCCCATAGATTTTATCGTAAATGCGCTGTTGAGAGGAATTTCCGGTTTGATGATGGGCGGAAATATCACTGAAGATGAATTGATCGCATTTTTAAAGGCCATTGAAAAGGGGGTAATCTTGCTGACCCCGCAGGAAGATCCGCAGCAGGTTTACGCTGGCAATGTGACCTACCTGGCCAGCAACGGCTGGCGCATGGTTGTGTTTAATGATGCCAATGAATGGGATTATATTGACCAGGTGACAACCCCGGATCAGCGGGTATTGGCTTTTGAAGAGATCGAGGCCATGCCGGAGGCCGGTCAGTACCGGCCGGACGCTGCGGCGGCCTGGGCGTGCTACGGCATACCTGGGTACATGAAATTCAAGTGTAAAAAATGCGGCGCAGCCTTGCCCCTGCAGGCGCGCATCCTGCCCTTTCTTTGCCACAAATGCCGGCCCGGAACAGGGAGCGGCTCTGAGAAGGTGAACCATGAGCGATGACCATTACTACCCGGAATGGCTGGGGCAAAAACTGGTGGCAGAAGATTTTCCATGGCATGAAGGGCAAAGCATCAGCCTGCCGGCTTTTCTATCCCGCTACCCGGTGCATGATTCCCCCTGGATCGGTTATTGGACCGGGTCTCAATCCACCGTCATTGTCCTGCGCTGGGATACCTGTTGGTGCAGCGACCGGGTTCCTTTCCCTGGCAGCCAGGTGGCAGAATGGCCGATTTTACTGATCAACTTCAGTCAGGTATATCAATTTATGACGGTTTGCCGGCTGTGGGAAGAGGATTTTGAGCTGGGGGAGGTGATCGAGTCGGCAGAATCGCGCCATCTCGACCCTGTTGAGCGGGAGGCGCTGCTGGCGGCTTCATTGGGACTGCCATTTTTGCCGGATGGCTGCCGGGAGGCTTACCTGGATAACATGCTTCATTACTCCGTGTTCAATGGCGTGTACCGAAAGCAGTTTCACATTTTGCACAGCGGTGAGACAAGCGTGCTTTGCCTCAACCGGGCTGGAGAAATTCTCGCTATTCCGGGGTTGGAGGGAGAAGGATGATTCATCTCGAACCGGTAACCCAGAAGAATTATCGTGAATGCCTGAGGCTGAAGGTCGCCGAATCACAGGCGCGTTTTGTGGCTTCGAATGCCAAATCGCTGGCCGAGGCGTATGTGTTTTACGACACCTCGCGGCCGTATGTGATTTATGCGGACGAGGTGATGGTGGGTTTCGTGCTGCTGCGCGACCTGGATCACCTGCAAAGTTACTATCTTTCGCAATTCATGATTGACGAGCGATACCAACGCAAAGGCTACGGCCGCGAAGCGATGCAGGTGCTGCTGGAGATGCTGAACGAGGAAAGGCATTATCCCAGAGTATCCCTGTGTTATGTCGAAGGCAGTGATGGCGCCAAAGCGCTTTATGAAGGCCTGGGTTTCCAGCCTACCGGTGAGGTGGACGAAAACGAGGTTCTGATGGAAAAGGTGATAGAGGATATTTAAGAATTGGTTAGAGGTAGACTTGAACGCCGCCATCAATAAATTGGAATCCAAACCCCCGGCTTTTTATAACTGTCACACACTGGTTGAGATCCTGACTTATATGGCAAAACTCTCACCGGATGATGTCCGGCAAATCAGCTGCGCCGCAGCCTGGGGGATGGTTCTGGCAGCCCGGAACCACGCACAAACTGACGCATCCTTCCATGCGCTGGAGGACCTGATGATGGAACTTGAGGCAGCCAAGAAGCAACTGGATGACTGCCGGCCGGAGCTGTCTGGGGTGGCGGAGGTTACGGGACAGATTTTGACGGCTGTCCGGGAACGCGTGGCCAATGGAACCGTTCCACCCGTGGAATGGCCAGGAATAGACGAGATGAAAGCTTTTGTTTTGGATCAGGCGCAGTACACCCTGACCGGAGAAAGGTGAAAATCATATGACGACCGGTTTGATTCAGGAAATCATCCTCACCAGAAGTATTCATGCAGCACCGGCTGATATTTATGGCGCTTTCACCACGGCGGCAGGCTGGTGCGCCTGGTGCAGTGAGACGGCCGAAGTTGACGCGCGGGTTGGCGGAAAGCTGCACATCTACACAGAAGGCTACCATTCCAGTGGGGAATTCATGACTCTGGAGCCAGAAAGATTGATTGTGTTTACCTGGAATGGGGACCGCGAACCGCCTGTGGTGATTGAAGTCCGGCTGGCGGCACAGGGCGACCTGACAGAAGTGATATTCAAAGTGACAGGGCAGGGCTCCGAGCAGGAATGGGTGAATTTATCCGCCTTTTTTGAGCGCATATGGGGCCATGTTTTGGATCACCTCAAAGATGTGATGGAAAATTCCAAACCTGAGGAATAGAGGACCTGCTCAGCGTCTCCGTTTCTATATTGCAGGACATTACCATCACAACGTGAAAGTAAGTTAAGGCAAAAAAGCAGCAAGGAGAAAAGATGACCGCCCCATCAAACCTGTTTAACCGCAGTCAGGATTCCCTGACAGACTATCAGAAAGCCTTGCAGAAGGCGCGCGCTGAAAAGAAAAACCTGTTGATTGAATTTGGCGGCGGTTGGTGTGAGTGGTGCGATCGTCTGAATAAATTCATTTTGTCTTATCCTGATCTGGCCAGCATGCGCGCCAACGATTATATTCATATGCGCGTGCATATCGGGCGGAATTTTAATTCAGACCACCCGCTTTTTTGGGATGATCTGGTCGATGGCGTTCCGCATTTTCTTGTGGTTAAATCAAATGGCAGCCTGATCCATTCCCAGCTGACCGATCCGTTGGAAGAAGGTGACTCCTACAGCTATGAGAGGATCTTTGCCTTTTTATCAGAATGGAGCGATCCAGATAAAGATAGCAAGGAAATTCCAGTACCTGCTGATTATCTGAAAGGGAAAGTGGCACCAGCTTCAGATACCCCACCTGCCGCCCTGCTGCTGGATGGACATTGGTGCGGGCACGGTGAAACCCGGTTCAGAATATTTGATGTGGCCGCCAGCGAAGAAAGCATTTTCAGCGTGCGCCTGCCCGGGCGAGACAGCCTGCCAATGGTGATTGCCAGATCAGATAAAGGAAACACATTTCCCGTGTACGATGCCCGGCAGCATCCGGCAAGCCTGTATTATCTGGGCGATCCGGTTATTTCTAAAGAACCGCACCTGCAGCCGTTTTACCCCTGTCCGCAGTGCGGGCAGGAGCGGTTCACCCTGGCCCTGGGTTTTGAGGTGCCGAAAGATTCGGAAACGCCAGATGATACCTCATGGTTTGCCCTTGCAGCCAGGTGCGTGAGCTGCCAGTGGCAGGGTATCATATATGATGATAAGACCGCTTGATGAATCACGGATGTTTCCATCAATAAGGGAAAAAACATGGAAAACCGCCAGCAGCACAGACTTGAAGTTCTTGGATTTTTAAAAAAACATTTTCCTGGTAAAGTTGGCGAGTTAAGCCTGCCAGAAGGCAGCGGACAGGAAACTTATTTCGCCCGCTGCGGACAAAGCCATTATTTTGTCAAACTGGGCGTGGATACAGCGCGTTATGCAGCTATATCAGACCTGGGAGTGACCCCTCCGCTGCTGGCCGCCGGCGTTCTTGAAGACGGGACATCCATCATGGTTCAGCCGCGCCTCGATGGCCGCCACCCGACGCGGAAAGATTACCGGGATCACCTGGACGCTTTTGCCGATGCCATCTGGCGGGTGCACCACAGCATCGCGGTCCGGCAGGCGCTTCCAAAAGTTGATTCTGAGCTTTACAGCGAAGCCGGCCTCAGAGGGGTGATGCGCCTGAGAAAAAAGTGGGCTGGCTTGCGGGAAAGAGTGCTGGACCAGGCCGGGTTTGTGGATGAAGGCCTGGACAGGTTGGAGAAGACCGTCAGCGGGTTTGAAGGGGAGGGGTTGGCAGCCTCGCATAATGATATCTGTAATGCCAACTGGCTGCTGACCACTGACGGACGGCTGGTTTTGCTTGACCTGGAAATGATGGCGCTGGACGATCCGGCTCTGGATGTGGGCGCCACCCTGTGGTGGTATATCCCGCCAGCATTGAGGGAACGGTTTCTAATGGCCGCAGGTTATCCGACGGATGAGGCGTTCCGGGAGCGAATGCGGACGCGCATGGCGATGCACTGCCTGAGCATCATTCTGCCCCGCGAACAAAGCTTTGACCGCTTTGACCCGGCCGGGTTTGCGGAAGCGCTGGTGGATTTCAGGGCGGCGCTGGCAGGAGAGGAAAATCCGCAGGGATATGATTGATCGCTGCGTGAAATTTTTAGGGATATGATTATCAGGAGAGGAAGTACGATGAAGAAAACGCTGAAATATTCGATTGTTCTGGCCATTGCAATTTTGTTGGTTATTTCAGGGTGCGGGATCATGGGGGAAGCCGCCCCCACTCCTGAGATTCCGACCGCGGCCGTGGCGAGCGAACCAACGGTGGAACCAACCCCCAGGCCGACCTTCTATTTGCCGCCAACCTACACTCCGGAAGCATCACCGACACCTTACCCCACCAGCACCCCCATGCCAGGCGCGCCGAGGAAATATACCTGCGACATGGACCAGACCTTGAAGAATCTGAAAAGCAAGGTGAAATATGACCAGGCGGTGGTTTTATATAATGAATTGATGGGAAGATCATATCTCCTTATCTGGTTTGTGGATCCTGACCTCAACCCGGCAGCCGGTGAAAATGAGATTGCGGCCAATAACGAGCTGGCAATGCAGCATGGATTGATTGTCAGCCAGGAAATGAAAGCAGCAGACCCCTGCGTCAGCCAGGATTTTGACCTTATCAATCCGGTGGTGGTGGACAAAAATTACAACGGCTGGTATTCGGCGGAAATTAAGCCGGGCGATTTGCCGGATACGGTGCTGACAGATAACGAAAACCTTTACGGCATGTCGCTGCTGGCCCAAACCGGGTATAAACGCGAAAAGGCGCCCACCAGGCTGAAAGCCGCGCCTGCGGGAAGCTGCACCTGGCCGGAAGCCAACGAAGCCCTGCACCAACATTTTTCATCAGCGCGGGAAAATGTGGCCTTCTATTATGTGACGGATGAAGCGGCAACCACCCTTTGGGCGCAGTGGGACAGCCAGCCGGAGATGCTGCAATTTGATGTGCTGGCTTCGTTGATGAATATTTCAGAAGAAATGCTATGTCTGCATCCGCAGCCGACGCAGTTAATTTTTGAAGTTACCGATTCCCGCGGCGTCGTTCTGTTGGTCGGCCTGTGGGAATGGGCCGGCATCAAGGCTCAGGATTTGAACCAGGTTCAGGTTGTGTACCAGAAATAATGCAGGCAGGGCAGAAAAAATGACGGATCAATTTCCTGAATGGCTGGTGGTGAATCAAGTGGCGGTGGAAGCTGAATCGGTGACCGTGGGCGCCACCAACCGCGAACGCTGGGCGTGGGACCGCAAAGACGGTTATTCCGGCGCCGACGCCAAAACCATCATCTCCGTCCGCCTGATTGACCACGGTACGGGCTGTGCGCCGGGTGAAGAGATGAGTCTGTTCTGCTCGCGGGACGATCCCCTGCGGGCGCTGGCACTGCAGGGCTGCGGCCCCCTGCTGGCACTGGCCTGGCAGATTCGCGAGCAAGGCCTGGATGATGGCAGAGCCCGGGCAGCCTTTTTCGGCCGCGAATTGAGGTAAAAAAACTGGGAGGCCCTTGCTGCCTTGAGAGGAGCAAGGGCCGGTAATCATACCCTGACGATCAATGCGTCAGGACCAGACGCTGGCATAATCCTGCACATACTGCCGGAAGGTGCGTGGTTTGCGCCCCGTGAGGCGCTCCACTTCTCCGGTGACAGGCTCGGCCATGCCGTTGCGCGTCGAAAGATAAAGACCGGTCATCACCAGCGCAAATATGAAGGGCGTTCCCTGGCGCATGTGGCGAATGAGAAATTGCACCGGAGAAGGATTGCGGTAGGTAATGGTGCGCCCCAACACCTCGCTTAACACCCCGGCGGCCTGCCAGTAATCGAGAGCTTCACCGCCGGTGAGGTCGTAGGCTTTGTTTTCGTGACCGGGCTGCTGGAGAGCCAGGGCAGCCACCGCGGCAATATCACGAACATCAATGAAACTGGTGCGCGCGCGTCCGGTGGGCACAAAAATTTCGCTGCGCTCGCGAATTTCCTGGCGGTGGGTGGTGTTGAGGTTCTGCATGAAGAAACTGCAGCGCAGGAAGGTCCAGGTCATCGGCGAATGGACAAGATATTCCTCCACTTTATAGTGGGGAACGAATTTGGCCTGTTCAATGCCGATCAGCGAGAGAAAAACCACATGCCTGACCCCTACACCGCGGGCGGCATCGAGAGCCGGGAACATGATGTTCCTGACGTCTGAGATTTGCGGCGGACGCATGAGAAACAGCGTATCCACGCCGGTGAAGGCGGCGGGGTAGGTGTTTCGGTCCTGAAAATCAAAAACCACCGCGTCGACGGTTTCGCCAAAGCAGGCGCGGATTTTTTCCAGGCTGCGGTCAGCCACGCGGATATCTGCGCCGGAGGCCAGCAGCAGCCGGACAACTTCTGAACCAACGTTGCCGAGGGCGCCTGTTACCAATATTTTACCTGTCATTTTTTTACTCCATTGACCCATTACGGTCATGACACTTGATATTATATAGACCAGTCGTTATAATACACCCATTCCATTCTTTTGAGAAGGGATTCAGCACATGAACCTGGCAAAACAACAAATATTGGAAGCTGCAGCCCGCCTGTTTGAAAAACAGGGTTACCATGCCACCGGGCTGAATGAAATCATCCGTGAGAGTGGCGCTCCGAAGGGATCGCTGTATTACTACTTTCCGGAAGGCAAGGAACAGATTGGCGCAGAAACAGCGCTCTGGTCAGCCGGACAGATGGCTGGACGCATTCGAACTGGATTGGCGCAGAGCGATGATCCGGCTGAGGCGGTGCGGCTGTTGGGGCTGGGCACGGCCGAGGCGATTGAAAATGCCAAATTCAGCGCCGGCGGCCCCCTGATGATGCTGGCGGCGGAAAGCGCCGTGAGCAGTGAGCGGTTGAATGCTGCCTGCCGGGAGGCTTACGGCCTGATGCAGGCGGCGTTCAGCGAGAAATTTTCTGGAAATGAGCCGCTGGCGCGGTTTGTCCTGGCCGTTCTGGAGGGGGCCATTTTGCTCAGCCGGGTCAATCACAGCGCAGATGCCGTGCGCCAGGCTGCGCAATATCTTGAAACCTGCGTTAAACTGGAAATGAATAAAGAGAAATGATCCTTTGGAGCGGGTGAGGGAACGCAAGTATAATCACTTAAATGAAAAGCGACATAGATTCATTCAAGGATATTGTTGCACTCAAGAGCTGGCTGCAAAATGCGATCAACCCCCTGCCGGAGCAGCCGCCCGTTGGCCCCATGCAGGCCTGGACCTGTTTTAAGACGGCGCTAAGCTGTTGTCTGGAGGAGGAATACTGCGAGGAACTGGCCTTCAGCATCAGTGAGGCGGCGAATCAGGATGGTAAGATTGTGCCCGATGATAAGCCACTTTTCCAGATTTATTTTAGCCGTCTCATGGATGTCAAAACCCGCTCAGGTATGCGTGTGGCTGAGGTGGCGTTATATTATCGCTATCCCATGAACGATCAGTTGTGCCGGCTTTTGAATGAAACCCCAAAACCTGAAATGGAAATAGCATACTTCAGCACTGACCCGGAAGCCAGCATCCGGCAAAAAATTGAGATGCTGGCTGATTTTGCCGATGGAATGCAGGGAATGTGGAAGGCTGTGGAGGGCCTTGAACCGGCGCTGGCTGATTTTCATTTCTGGATCTGGTGAAAAAAGGAATACAATGCCTGGGCCGCCAGCGCTTCGGTGGGCGCCTACCTGGATTACCGCTGCAGCCGGGCGGAATTTCACATTGCCGATCATGGAAAACTGGCCCAATATTGGGGAACGAGGGATTAAATCAATTGTTCCAGCTCTTTGCCACGCCGCGCGATCACCTCAGCAGACAGATGTGCGAAAATGACCGTCAACCAGTAAGATGGCTTTGCAGATCTGTATGATGTGCCGGCTGAATTTTTCCTGGATTCTTCCTGGTATAAGTGGACAAGGCCGGCGGGGAAGTACTGGCATTGTGAAAAATTGTCCCCCAAAACACCCGGTTTATGAGGTTAAAGCGCCAATCATCATTATAATTATTGATATGGGCCTTTGTTGAGGCTCCCGCGCCTGCCCGCAAGTTGGTTTAGTGGTAAGCAAGAGGAATGGCATGAAAAGAGGTTACCCTCGACCATTCTATCTGGTTGTTATTTTCTGCGCCGGCATGTTATGTCTGGCTGCCTGTGAAACCCTGGCTGCCTCCCAGATGGCGCCGAGCCCTGAAAAAAACACGCCTGATGCAAATACCATCCGCCTGGCCAACGGAAGCTGGGAGCCCTACAATGGGCCCGGGCTGCCGCACGGCGGCTGCGAGGCGCAGGTGGTTGAGGAAGCCTTTGCGCTGGAGGGCATCGCGGTGAAATATGAATTTTTCCCCTGGGCGCGCAGTTACAGCCTTTCAGCAACCGGCGCTTGGGACGGCACACTGGCCTGGGATGACACCCCGGAACACCGCGCCGACCATTACCTGAGCGCCGAGCCAATCACCCGACAGGAATGGGTCTTTTTCTACCGAAAAGACCGGCCCCTGGTATGGAAAACACTGGATGATCTGGCCGGCAAGACCATTGGCGTAACCACCGGCTATGTTTACAGTGATGCTTTTAAGAATATCAAAGCCAGAGGAACAGCCACTTTTTTGGAAAGTTCCAGCGATGAGGCCAATTTTTGCATGCTGCTGGCCGGGCGGATTGATGTGTTCCCGATGGAGCGCCGGGTTGGAAAATACTTGCTTCAAACCATTTTTTCCTCAGAAGAACAGGCGAAGATTGTTGATTCGCCAGAATCATTTTCCCGGTTTCAATCCTACCTGCTCTTATCGAGGGCGGTGCCGGGGAACGAGCAGCGGATGGCATTGTTTGACCTCGGCTTTCAGGAGTTAAAAGAAAGTGGGCGCTATGCAGAGATCATGGACAAATGCGCGCAATAAAGGTGCCGCAAGGCTGGAGGATAGATGACCCAACAGGTTAAGAACGCGCCGATCATTTATCCGCTGGCGCGCCGGATGACGATCATCATCATTTTGTGGAGCGTGCTTTTCACATTCATCTCAGCGGCGGTGCAGGTTTTCCTGGATTACCGTCAGGAAAACACACAGCTGGAAACGCGGTTTCAACTCATCGAAACCGTTGAAATTCCCTCGCTCACCAACAGTGTCTGGCATTTTGACCACAAACAGATTGAAACCCAGCTTCAGGGAATGTTAAACCTGCAGGATGTGGTGTATGTGGAACTGCAGGTGACCGGAGGAGACACTTATACGGCGGGCCGCCTGATGACCGGCGCCGATGCTATCCTGCGAACCTATCCACTAAATTATATGCAAAATGGCGAGACCTTTGCCGTGGGGGAGTTAAAAGTGACAGCTGACCAGAGGTCTTTGCTGACCCGGGTGGCGTTTTGGCTGATACGCAACCTGATTTTCTCCATGGTGCAGATATCCCTTCTGGCGGGCTTCATTCTATTTGTCATCAACTGGCTGCTGACCCGGCCGCTGCGGGAGATTGTGAATTACGCAGAAACGCTGGATCTTGACCACCTGGAAAAGTCACTGGTGCTGCAGCCGCGACGCCTGGCTTCTTCAAAGGATGAACTGGAACTGCTGGCTTTGAAGCTAAATGAAATGCGCCTGAGATTGATGGATGATGTGGTGGAGCAGACGCAAATGCAGGATGCGCTGCGGGAGAGTGAACGGAATTACCGCGAGATTTTTAATGCGACCTCGGAAGCCATCTTCATCCATGATGCGACAGATGGACGAATTTTGCAGGTCAACCAGTCCATGCTGCGCATGTATGGTTATGATTCCGAAGATGAGCTGATTCATCAAACTGTCAGCAAATTAAGCATGAATGAGCCGCCCTATACACAGGTTGAGGCCGGGCTTTATATCCAAAAAGCCTTTGAGGAGGGTCCGCAAATTTTCGAGTGGCAGGCACGCAAGAAGGACGGGGAATTGTTTTGGGCTGAGGTGTCGCTGATGAGCACATCCATTGGGGGTGAGAACCGCATTCTGGCTGTGGTGCGCGACATCAGCGAGCGCAAACATGCCGAACATTTGCTGCTGGCCCAAAATGAAGCTCTGATCAGGCAGGGACACGCTCTGGAGGAAGCTGAGGCGCAAACCCGGCAGCTTAATGCCGATCTGGAAAAACGAGTCAGAGAACGCACCCTGCAGCTGGCCGCTCTGAACGAAGAACTGGAAGCTTTCAGTTATTCCGTGGCGCACGATTTGCGCGCCCCGCTGAGGCACATGAATGGCTACAGCCAGATTCTGCTGGATGAGCACAGCGCGGCGCTGGACGATGAGGCCCGGCATTTGCTGCAGCGCATTCATCAATCAACCCGGAACCTGGCGGAAATGGTGGATGCGCTGTTGGGCCTGGCGCGGCTGACCCGTGAAGAACTGCGGGTGAGTTCATTTGATTTGAGTGCACTGGCTTGCGCCGTGGCTGATGACCTGCGCCTCGAGGAGCCGGAACGTCAGGTGGCGTTGAAGATTACCCCAAACCTGGTGGTAGACGCGGATCAGCGGCTGATGAGGATCGTTTTGGAAAATCTGCTGGGAAATGCCTGGAAGTTTACCGCCAAAAGCCAACCGGCGCAAATTGAACTGGGTCTGGCGGCGCCGGTCAATGGTGAAAAAATGAAGACGTATTATGTCAGAGATAATGGCGCCGGGTTTGATATGGCCTATGCGGACCGGCTCTTCAGTCCCTTCCAACGGCTGCATACCGCAGCAGATTTTTCCGGCACAGGCATTGGCCTGGCCACCGTCAAGCGCATCATCCAGCGCCACGGCGGCCGGGTTTGGGCTGAAAGCGCGGTGGACAACGGTGCCACCTTCTATTTTACCCTGCCGGCCTGAGGGCGGCTTCAGGATGATATCATGCTCAGATTGGATGGAAAACGGATCTATTTGCGCGACCACCGGGCAGAAGACCTGGCAGTATTTCACGCCTGGCTGTCAGACCCGGAAGTGTCCCGTTTCCTTTCGTGGCGCACCACCACCCTGGATGAATCGCTGATCAAACTGGCGGAAGCCATTGAAGGCGCAGGGCAGCAGCCCAGAAGGAAATATTTTTTCGCTGTTCTGGCAAAGGACACAGACGCCATTATTGGCGAGGCAGGTTTCACTGTGGCTGAACCGGTGAAGCAGGGGGGCATTGCGGATCTGGGTTACTTCTTCCTCAAACCTTATTGGGGGCAGGGTTATGCCAGCGAGGCCGCCGGCGTGATGCTGGATTATTGTTTTCGAAGGCTTAAACTGCACAAGGTGATGGCCAGCTGCGATGCTGAAAACCCTGCTTCCGAGAGGGTGATGCTGCGCTGCGGCATGAAGCGAGAGGCACTGCGCCGCAAACAGGAACTGCTGGATGGGCAGTGGCGCGACCGCCTGGAATATGCCATTCTGGTTGAGGACTGGTTAAAAAATAATAGCCAGGGCAATCCTGAAAATGACCCTGGCTGAGAGCGGTATATGGCGCGCTAGCCGCTTAATCCCGCCAGGCGCTGACTGGCTTCCCAGAGTTTTTTCCAGGTATCCTGGTTATATGCGTTTTTATTGGCGCGGACCTGCCGGTTATGTTCATCCCAGTAACCGCCAGTGATGGATTGCACGGCGGGATCAGCGGCGAGATAGACATAGGTTTCAGCCTGACGTTCGGGGGTGATGGACATGCTGCGTTTGATATTATATATTGCGCGAAGCCATCCGGGCAGATGGGTGAGGCGATCATCTGGAATGGCCACATTGGTGACGCGGACACAATTCACGGTGACACCGCTGCCTTTCAGCTTTTCAGCCAGGGCAAAAGTATACATGACCTGGGCCAGTTTGGAATGGTAATAGGCATGTTGGGTGCTGAATTTTCGTTCACCATTCAGGTTATCCAGTTCAAGATCGAGGAAGGGGTAGGTGATCAGGCCTTTTGATGCAACGGTGATGATGCGGCTTGGGGCCGAGGCTTTCATGGTGTCCAGCAGAAGCTGGGTCATTAGGAATACCCCCACGTGGTTGGTGGCAAAAATGGTTTCCACGCCATCGGCGGTTAAGATTGGCTTTTTAAGGGTATGATCAAAATTGGCGGCATTGTGAATCAGCACATCGAGACGCGGGAATCTTTTTATAAATTCACCGACGAACTGGCGAATGGATTGTTGGGATGACATATCCACAAGCATCAATTCCACTTTATTGCTGGAAGATATCTGCTGGATCTCCGCCACCGCCTGTGCGCCGCGTTCAGCGGAACGGCAGGCCAGGATGACCCGAGCGCCGAGGCTGGCGAGCTGCCGGGCTGCTGCTTTGCCAATGCCGGAGTTTGCCCCGGTTACGATAATGGTTTTTTGATCAAGGTTGTATGCCATCGAAGCGGTCTTTCTTTTTCAAAGGGGAAAAACAGGATATTTTAATTGTATATGGGTTGTTCAGCCTGTCAACAACCCTGGTGATTCATTTCCTGAAGTTTGCACTGATGTTTTAAGGCAGAACCAGTTGCGCGGCGAACCAGCAAGGACTAAAATCTCAAATAAGGAATCTGTACAGGGATTGCGATGAAAGAATTTTTTGCCAAGAAGACGAACGCATGGATGAGATATCATGACCTGGAAGGCGAAGGAATCCCCATCCTGTTCATTCACGGACTGGGCTGCGCCTCTTCCTTTGATTATCCGCAGGTGGCGGTGATGAAGGACCTGGCCGGTTACCGGCGCATCCTGGTTGATTTGCTGGGGTCAGGGTTCAGCGACAAACCGGATGGGTTTGATTACACCATGAGCGGGCATGCTGAATATCTGGCAGATTTTATCGCCAGCCTGAGCTTCGATAAAGTGATCCTTTTTGGCCACAGCATGGGCGGTGCCGTGGTTCTTTCTCTGGCGGCCCGCTGCCCGGAGTGCCTGGCGGGCGTGATCATCAGCGAGGAAAATCTGGATGCGGGCGGCGGATTTTTCAGCCGTCAGGTGGCGGCTTATACCGAGGAAGACTATGTGACGGTGGGACATGAAAAGATGGTGGCCAACAGCCGCCGGGAAGGCAACACCCAATGGGCTGCCAGCATGGCTGTCAGCCTGCCGCGAGCGATTTACCGCCAGTCCCGGTCATTGGTGGAAGGCGGGACGCCGGATTGGCGCGACACCCTGTATGCGCTCACCGTGCCCAGAACTTTTATTTTTGGGGAACAATCCCTGCCTGACCCGGAGCAGGAGCGGCTGGCCGGGCAGGGGATCCAGATTGAGATTGTCCCTGCGGCAGGGCATTCCATGGCCTGGGAAAATCCGGAGGGATTGGCTGCGGCCATCCGGCGCGGGATTGACAGGGTCAGCGCTGATGGTGAGCGATCAGGATAATCTGCCATGCAGTATCGTTACGCCACGGAACGCGAAAACTATGCCGATCTCTCGAGCGGGCGGGTGTTTTACAACCAGCCGGGGCATCCGGCTTTGCCGGTGCGCCTGGCCAGCGAGATTTTTCAGCGCGGCCTGGCTTACCTCCGCGCAGAGGGATTCACTTCGCCCTGCCTGATTTACGATCCCTGCTGCGGGGGCGCATATCATTTGGGCGTGCTGGGATTTCTGCACTGGACTGAGATTCATGAGATCGCCGCCTCGGATATTGACCCCGAAACAGTGTGCTTCGCGCGGAAAAATCTGGGCCTGCTGCGTTCGGCAGGCATGCAGCAGCGCATTGATGAACTGCAAAGCCTGCTGGCGCGGTATGGAAAAGTATCGCACCGCGATGCGCTGGAAAGCGCCCGGCGCATGCAGGCGCAAATTCAGATGATGGCGCCCCAGAATGAACTGAAAACGGCCGTCTTTCAGGCCAATGCCGCTGACGGGGCCGGGATGACCGCCGGTTTGCAGGGCCGGCGGGCGGATCTGGTGATCAGCGATGTGCCGTACGGCCAGCATTCCCACTGGAACAATCTGGCTGGTGAAAGCGGCGCAACGCCGCTATTTCAGATGCTGGAGGCGCTGCGCTGCGCGCTGCGGCCTGGTGGCCTGGCGGCCATCATCTGCGATAAGAGCCAGAAGGCCATGCACCCGGCTTACCAGCGTCTGGAGCAGTTTCCGGCGGGCAAGCGGCGGGTGGCGGTTCTCAGGCTGACCGCCTGAAGCAGAATGACCTGCTCTCCTGGCTGCTTGAGGGGGATCCCGCCATTCGCTGACAGGTGATGCGGGATCTGCTGGCTGAAGATGAGGCATTGGTCATGCACGAAAGGCAGCGGGTGATTTCAGAAGGGTGGGGGCAGAAATATCTGCTGGCGCACCGGCTGAACCAATCGGCTGACTCAGGGCAGCTGCCGGACGCAAAAATACCCCCTTTTTTATTCCCGCCGGGCTGGCATTTCAATACCCTGGCTGCATTGGATTATTTTCAGGCGTGCCGGGCTGCTCAGGATGAGCGCCTGCAGGATGCCCTGGATATACTGCAATCGAAGCGAAACCTGGACGGTACCTGGAATTAGCAAAACTGGCATGCCGGAAAAACCTGTTTTGAGATGGAAGTTGTTGGAAAAGCCAGCCGGTGGAACACGCTGAAGGCGCTGCGGGTGTTAAAATGATGGCAGGGAGAATCCATCAGAAAAAGAGGAATCTTCCCTGCCAGTTATGGATATGAATATGGGCTGGATTCACAGTTTGGACGGGCTGACAACCATGGCGGTCACCTCATCGGCGCGCATGGCCATGCAAAGAACACCCTGAACCACGCCTTCGGTGATGGGCACTTCAGCGGCTTTGAAGCGGATGAGCTTGCCCACGCGGGTGATAAGGAAAATGTCATCATCCGGGGTGACGGCCGCCGCGCCAATGGTGCGGTCCGATTTGATGGCCATCTTGCCGCCGCCGCCGGATGATTTGTTGGCTGCAAAGCCCAGCATCTGGCGCACCGTGCCTTTGCCATCGGCGCTGATAATGAACAGGTTGCTTTCTTCGGTGATGGAAGCCACCGCGGTCACGCGGTCGCCCGCGGCAAGACGGATGGCAGCATCGCCTTTGGGGGAAAGATTCTTTTCCGCAAAGCGGATGGCCTGGCCTTTTTGGGTGAGGATGAACAGGTCAGCGTTGCCGGGGGTCCAGCACACTGAAACCAGATCGCCGCCCTCGCGGGTGTCGATCATGGCGGCATTGGGGCGCAGGTGTTCGCCAAAGAGGTGGTGGCGCAGGCAGCGCACCAGGCCGTTGGCGCTGGCCAGGGCAATGTAACCGGAGGCCTGGTCAGGCAGAATGGCCACCGGCATTTCGCCTGATTCAAACGAGAAGCGGTCTGAAAGAGCTTCACCGCGGCTGCGGATCGGCGATTCAGGCAGCTTGCTCAAGGGCAGACGGAACACATGGGCGCGGTTGGTGAAAATGAGCAGGGTCTGGCTTTCATCGGCCAGAGCCAGGCTGATGGGGTTATCGTCACCGCGGGTTTCGAGGTCAAAGATGCCCATGCCGCCGCGGCGCTGGCGGGAGAAATGGTGGCGGGGGGTGCGTTTGATCATCCCATGGGCGCTGAGGGTGATCAGGTTGATGGTGGTTGGCGGTTCGTTGGGTTCCAGGGGGGTGTTATCCACCGGGGGTTCTTCGGCTTCAACAGCGGCGCGGGCGCGCATGGCACGCAGGTGAAGTTCCTGTTCCAGGGCTTCAATGTAAGCCAACACTTTCCCATCAACCTGACTTAAATCGGGTCTTTCCAACTTCATGATGACTCCTGAGGCAAAAATCACAAATTCGCCCCCATTATAACCGAAAAATGGGCTGAAAGAACAGGCCCGATTGAAAAGCGATTGGAAAAACCGGAAAGAAGGGATTTAACCTGCCAGAGGGCCGGTACGGTCCTGGTAGAGGTCCATAACCACCTGCGCCAGTTTGGCAGAATCATGCCGCCAGGGGTTCTTCAGATCCACCAGGTCAGTCTGGTAGCAGGGGTAGGTTTCGAGCAGGCGTTTGTCCACCTTCACCCAGCCGGCATTATCAGGCAGCGATCCTTCATAACGTGAGTTGCAGATCAGCAGATCAAAGAGATCGTCGCCGACATGTTTTTGAATGGCGCGCATGTGATCAAAGGCGGTGTAGCCTTCAGTTTCACCGGGCTGCGTGGAGACATTGCAAATGAAAAATTTGACTGCGCGGCTGACGCGGATGGCCTGGGCCAGGTCAGAGACCAGCAGGTTGGGCAGCAGACTGGTGTAAAGGCTGCCAGGACCGATGATGATCAGATCAGCGGAGAGAATGGCGGCGATGGCCGGCGGAAAAGCGGGGGCGTTGCCGGGTTCAAGCCAGATGCGCTGGATTTTGCCGTGGGCCTGGGTGATATTGCTTTCGCCGGTAATGTGCTGACGTTTGCCGGTTTCGGGGCGCAGCACGTCAGCCACCAGGCGCACATCGTGCAGAGAGGCTGGAAGAACCCGGCCGTTGATGGCCAGAACGCGGGCCGATTCAGCCACGGCCTGCTCAAAACTGCCGGTGATTTCGGCGAGGGCGGAAATAAACAGGTTGCCCAGGGAATGCCCTTCAAGGCCGGCGCCAGAGGCGAAACGGTATTGAAAAACCTGGGTCATCAGGGTTTCATCGTTGGAGAGGGCTGCCAGGCAGTTGCGAATATCGCCTGGCGGGAGGATGCCCAGGCTGCGGCGCAGAGAGCCTGATGAGCCGCCGTCATCGGCCACCGTGACGATGGCAGTAATATTGTTACTGTAGGTTTTCAGGCCGCGCAGGAGGGCTGAAAGGCCGTGCCCGCCGCCAATGGCCACAATGCGCGGCCCGCGCCCGCGTTTGCGAAAATCGGACATGTAATCGAGGATGTGTTTTCCTGGGGGCAGGAAGGGGCGCAGAAAAGCGCGGGTGAACCCCCAGACCCCCACCATGACCATGCTGATGCCCAAACCGCCGAAGAAGATGACGCGCAGAGGGCGGTCCAAAAAGCGCAGAGAGAGGAAAGAGATCAGGGGCAGCAGGTCATTTTCAGGGGCGTTGCGGTAAAGATCCAGCAAAAACAGGGCCAGGCCCACGCCCAGCAGGGTGGTGCCGGCCATGATCAGCAGCAGCCAGCGTTTCACTCCCAGGCCGGGTGTCAGCCAGCCTAATTCACGGCGAACAATTTGCAAAAGGTGACGAAAGCGGCTGTGCAGGCCGGGGGAGGGTTCAGACGGCGTACCAGAAGGGGGTTGCGACATATACAAGGGTTATATCAGGCTTTGGGAAATGAGTTAACGCATCAGGGATAACTGACATTGCAGGTGATGGAAGATGAGAAGGCATTAAGAGCTTGCGTGTCAGAAATGAACGCCTCGAGTGAAATATTGGTGTGTAAATGGTCAGGGAAGAGGGTGTAATAAAACTTAAACCATCCGGCATTCTGGTCGAGGTCTGGCAGCCGGTCGCAGAAACCTTTTGCGACGAGCTGGTGCCATGCGCTGACACCCTCAGGCGAAGCGCTGTTCGTATTCCATTGAGAAAGGATATCATTGCCGTTTTGAACGGAGCCGGCAATCGGCAGGCCGTTAAAAAGGTCAATCCACTGGCGGATTCCTTCGTTATCAATGATGATGTAGCCATCGTAGGAGATTTTCTGCTGTTTGAGGGCATCGGCGAATGCGGGTGAGATTATCCCCTCGGGCAAAAGGGAAAAGCTGCTCTGCAGGCGGCTGGCACCGTCTGTTTTTTGACCATTTTGGGGCGGGTACAGTAAAACCACGGTGATGCCGGGGTTTTGCCGCGAAAAGAGCGCCAGAGAAAGGGTTTGCAGTTGAGGCGCAGTTGGAACAACCGTGGGCTCAACCTGGGGGGTGGATTGGAAAGGAGAAACAGGGCGGGAGGCAGGGGCAGGGAGATGGTCCACCTGGATAAACAAAATTCTGCGCCTTTCAATTTTGATTGGCGCAGTTGTCGGATTGTTAGGCAGGTTCGCAGCCTCTTGGTTTGTGGGCGGTTGGATGGCAATAAAAATGCCCATGGATAAACATCCACAAAACACCAATATGGCCAGGATAGTTAGACTCTTTTTCATCAAGATGAGCTGCGGTTTTTGTAAATAGCTTTGCTTTGAGGCCGGTTATATTGGGCAGAGAGGGACGGCAATTGTCCGTTTTTGGCGGTGAAAGTTTTCAGCATGGCGTAAAATGGATGCTGATTCTCGTTTGATTGTACCAGAATTATGCCAAAAGGTGAATCTTTTGACGAGAGCGGGGCGTTGAGGCTGTTGAAGGCGGCCATGCCGATATAGAGCTGCGAGCTGGCCTGGCCGTAAGATTGAGCCAGCCACTGAGCCTGGGCAGCCGGGTCGGCGGCAAAGGCGTTGTCGGTGGGGGCGATGCGTCCGGAAGGCGGATTGAGGCTGGTGATCCAGAGCAGGCCATCGGCATGACCATTATCCAGCATGACCTGGCGAATCTCCTCGTAGTGACGCAAAACGCGGTGTTCTGTGGGGGTGGGGTTGACCAGGGGACTGCCAGTGACATCTGCAAAGGCCAGGCTGAGCACGGCTGCGGTATCCCGTAACCCATTCGCATAGAGATCACTTAAAAAGGTGATATCGTCCACCTGACCATCAGAGGCAGCGACCGGGGTGAGCCCGCCAGCGACAATGAAAACCGGCAGACCGGTTTCTTGCAAAGCCGTCCGGGCAGCCTGCACCAGCCGAACATAGGCTGCGGCATTGGGAGTTGCTCCCCATCCGGCAGAGGTGTTGGCGCCGGGGTAAAGTTCCACCGCCTGCAGCGATTGCGAATACCGCCGCGCCAGATTGGCAATAAACCAGGCCGTCTGATCAGGGCTGGGGCCGTCAGGCGTGAGAGCCCAGGCAGGGGCATTGCGCAGGCTGAACATGACCGCAAGCTTGTACTGGGCGGCGGCAGCCATGATTTGATCGAGATCCGCCAGGTTGGGCTGCTGGGTACTGTCGGGCCAGCGGGCGGCCCAATCCAGATCGATGACAATCCAATCGAGTTTCAGCGAGACGGCTTGCTGGAGCGCTTCGATTGCAGCCGGCCCCGAAGGATAAATGCGGGCGCCTGTGCCAAATTCAGAGGAATCGGGCCCCCCTCGCGCCGCGAGAACCGTCCCCGGAAAAACCAGGGACACAATCAGCAAGAGGGAGATGACGAACAGACGAGGTTTCATGAGGTTACCGGAAGAAGGAGATGATGTTTCCCAAGCACACGCCGATCAGAAGGCCCGAGGCGCCGATAAATCCGATCAGCAGAGATGACATGATGGCGGGTTTTTCCTGCGCAAGGGCGTATCCCTTTTGAATGGAGCTGCGCACCAGCGGAGAATCGGACAAAAGCGGAATCACGCGATCCCAAAAGGCCAGTTCCATTTTTTGGATCATTTTTTTCATGTTGAATCTCCTCAATTAATGGGATGTGGTCATTTTCAGAATTTGACCTGAAGCATTGGTCACGACGCGGACGACGCGGGGGATGGTTTTTCCATTGGCAGCAATGGCTTTGCCCCGGAAAACCAGAACCATATCCGAAGCGCTGCTTTTTTCAATTTTGGGCGCTGCATTGCGCACTTCCGGAAACTGGAGGTAGACCTGGCGGCAAATACTGTTGAGGGTTTGATTATCCATAGAACGAACCATCCTGTGGGCAATTTTAGCGGGTGCGGCGGCGCAGGAAAGCGGGCATATCCAGGTTGCTGGCGCTGCCGGTGATTTCAATGGAAGCGGAGGGTGAGGTTTGACCGGCGGCCACAATGCGGTTGAGGGTGGCCAGGGGGGATGAATGGGCAGCCGCGGGGCGGGGGGCAGCAGGCTCATAGATGGGCTGGGAGACCGGCGCGGCAACCGTCTGATAAACAGGCTGGGGCTGCTGGACGGGCTGTGCCGGGGTTGAAATGACCTGTTCGGCACCGCGAATGGTTTCATCAATGGGCAGCCCGCCAAGGCCGGTGACAATCAGAATCACCTGGGCGCGGCCAGCCATATTTTCGGTATTGATGACACCAGGGATGATTTCGGTGGTGGGGCCGGTTTGTTCCTGCAGGTAGGTCAGGGCATCGGTCATTTCCATAAAAGTGAAGTCGTTGCCGCCTGTGAAATTCGCAATGATGCCGGCCGCGTTTTGCAGGCAGACGTTTTGCAGCAGCGGATGGTGCAGTGCGCTCTCCACAGCCTGGCGGGCCTTGTTTTCACCGGTGCCGTAACCCATGGACATAATGGCGCCGCCGCCCATCAGCATCAACCGGCGCACATGGGCAAAATCAACATTGATCAGGCCGGTCTGGGTGACCACTTCGGTGATGCCCTGGATGCCCTGGCGCAGCACATCATCAGCCAGGCGGAAGGACTGTTCGAGGGTGAGGTTGCGGGGGGCAATTTCTAGCAGACGGTCATTGGGTACGGTGATGAGGGTGTCGGTGTAGCGGCGTAGCTTGGCCAGGCCATCCTGGGCATTGCGGCTGCGGCGGCCGCCTTCAAAACTGAAAGGAGTGGTGACCACGGCGATGGTGACGGCGCCGAGGGAGCGGGCCACGCGCGCGGCAATCGGAATGGAGCCGGTGCCGGTGCCGCCGCCCATGCCGGCGGTGAGGAAGACCATATCCGCGCCGCTGAGAGCCGCCGCAATTTCACGGTAAGACTCTTCGGCGGCAGCTTCACCCACACTGGGTGTGCCGCCAGCGCCCAGGCCGCGGGTGCTGCGGATGCCAAGCTGGATTTTGGTGGGGGCAAGGGTCAGTGAAAGAGCCTGTTGGTCGGTGTTTGCAGTGATAAAATCAACCCCGGCAATATCAGCTTCAATCATCCGGTTGACGGCATTGCTGCCGCCGCCACCCAACCCCATGACCTTAATCACGGGCTGGTGTGAGTTGAATTCATTGATTTGGACGGGATTGGATGAAATGGTCAGATTCATGTTTTCACCTCTTCTTATATGCAATCGATCAGGCTTGTGATTCCATTGTTGCAATAAGTGTGCCAGAGTCGGCCAGCCATTGCATCTGGCAGCCCGAGGCGGAGAGCTGGTTCAGGGTTTCCTCGCTGAAGGCTTCACGCGGTCCGGCCAGAGTTACCGTGCGAGCCTGGCAGGCTTCTGCAATAGAGTAGCCCAAAGTGGCGTGGTCGCGGGCGATAAGCGGGTGAAGCACATCGAGGACGGCCGGGCTGAGCAGTTCGCTTTCAGCAAGGAGGATGTAATGGGTGTTGGCATTTGAATGAACATGGGCCGGGGGCGGGGAGGAAATGAAAGCGGGCACCACAGGCTGGCTGGCCACCCACTGCCGCAGGGCTGAAACGGCCGGCAGGCAGGTATTTTCGGGTTGGAACCAGGCATGGGGCTGGTGGGGATGCACGGGGGAAGTGGCCAGCAGCCACAAATTGCAGCAGAGCACATCTTCATTCACAGGGTCAAGTGGAACCTGGCCGTTTTCAATCACTTCTTCGCCAGCCATCAGGCGGGCCAGGTTGAGATTCAACGCTGCATGTTTTTCAGGATGCGGCGCGGTCAGAGTTTCACCCAGCGGATCGCGCTGGGCGCCGCCGCCAAACAGGATCACCGGGCTGCGGCGGCCCAGAATGGCCAGGGTGACAGCCTGGTACCAGTCATATATCCGGAAACCGCGCTGGTCCTGCTGGCGGGCCGGGGTGAGATAAGGCCGGGAACCGGGCCAGCGGCCGGGGCCGCCGCAGCCCCAGTTGAGGGAATGATCCCAGCTCCAGGCATAACCTGAAAGCACCAGGCTGTCGAGGAGCTGATTCTGGCGGCGGCGGACCAGGGAAAGAACGGCAGCTTTCAGAAAGGCGGTATCCCAATAGGCTCCGCCAGGTTCAAGGGGCGGAAAAACCGGGATGAGGCCGGCCTGAATGGCAGCCTGGGCGAAGGGAAGGTATTTATCGAGGAAGCGTTCCACCAGGTCTTCCTGGGCCCAGGCGTTGCTGGGCCACGATTGCCGGCTGTTGGGCCGGTCAAAGAGCACCACATACCGCAATCCCCAGCGGGCATAAGTTTCCAGCAGCAGGCGGATTTCGGGCAGGCCGGGCAGGTCGCCGGGGCGCAACCCAAATTGAACCACCGGCTGGATGTCAGAACGCATCAAACCTGAAAGAAAGGTTTCGGGGATGGCGCTTTGCAGGGGCGAAAGAAGGGTCAGCCAGCTTGCGCCCAGGGCGCGCAGCTGCGGCAGCCAGGTATGCAAATCGCTTTCACGATAATGCAGGGTGTCGGGAAAATAGTGAAACCCGAGGCGGGTTGGGGATTTAGGAGAAAGAAACGCGTCCATAGATCACCTGGAGACGAACAGAATGGGTTTGTGTGAAATGGAGCAAGGAATGTGCCAGAGTGTTTGCCGGAAGCGGTTTGAGAAGGGAAAACCAGGCATTGTCTGCACAACTGATCAGAAACCTGGATGCACAGGAGGGCAAAGTTGGGTTAAAATAGGACCATGTCCCCGTTATCTCCCTCTTTTTTCGAACGCCCGGCGCTGGCAGTAGCCCGCGACCTGCTGGGCTGCATTTTGTTTCGCATAGATAATACAGAGTGTATGGCTGGCGTGATCGTGGAAACCGAAGCCTATCAGGGGGAGGATGACCTGGGATGTCACGCTCATCACGGGCGTACTGCGCGTACCGAAGTGATGTATGGCCCGCCCGGGCGGGCGTATGTTTATTTCACCTACGGCATGCACTGGATGCTGAACGCGGTCACTGGCCCGGAAGGCACGCCGGCGGCGGTGCTCATCAGAGCCATCCAGCCGGTGGAGGGGATTGCGGCAATGACGGCGCGCCGGCCGCGTCTGGCTGGCAAAGCCGGCTGGCTGAACGGACCTGCCAAGCTGACCCAGGCTCTGGCGATTGACGGCCGGCTGAACGGGAAAGATTTGTGTTCGAGTGCGGACGGCCTTTATATGGAGGCAGGCCTGGCAATTCCTGATGAACGGGTGAGCACTTCGGCGCGCATTGGTCTGTTTTCGGTGCCCGAACCCTGGAAAAGCATTCCCTGGCGTTTTGTGGCGCAAATAGAGGAGCAGAATGGACTTTAATCTCCTGGTTTACCGGCAGATGCTGCTGATCCGTCTGTTTGAGGAAATGGTGCTTGAGCAATTCAGCCGCGGGGTATTCAGCGGCACCACGCACACTTCACTTGGGCAGGAAGCCAACGCTGCCGGCATCATCAGCCAGCTTGCAGAAGAGGATATTGTGGTCAGCAATCACCGCTGCCACGGCCATTTTTTGGCCTATGGCGGTGACCCGGCGGCTCTGTTTGCCGAGATGATGGGTAAACCTTCAGGGGTTTGCGGCGGGGTGGGTGGTTCGCAGCACCTGCATTGGAAGAATTTCTATTCCAACGGCATTTTGGGCGGCATGATGCCGGTGGCGGTGGGCATGGCCCTGGCTGAAAAACGCCTGGGCAGCCAAGCCGTGGTGACGGCTTTCCTGGGGGATGGCGCGGTGAGCGAGGGGGCTGTTTACGAAGCGATAAACATGGCCAGCCTGTGGGGCGCGCCGGTGTTGTTCGTGGTTGAAAATAACCATATTGCCCAGACCACACCCACCGAACTGGCCCTGGCGGGCGACCTGGCAGCACGCTTTGCGGCTTTTGGACTGCCAGTCAGGCGCATGGACAGCAGCGACGTGGTGGAGATTGCCGCTGCAGCCCGCAGCCTGCTGGATGAGGTGCGCGGCCGGCAAAAACCGGCCGCCCTGATTATCGACACAGTGCGGTTTGGCCCGCATTCCAAAGGCGACGACACCCGGCCAGTAGAAGAGATGGCCCGGTTGATGCGCGAACGTGATCCATTAACCCTTCACGGCGCCCGCCTGACGCAGGATGAACAGAACAGATGCTGGCAGGAAATGACCGGCCTGGTGGCAGAAGCTTTTGAGAAAGCCCTGCAGGCGCCGGGCCAACCTGCATAGAAGGTTTTATGTCAAACGGAGAAGATGCCTTGTTACGCCAGCGTTTGCACAAATTCCATTTTGAGCCTTATCTCAGTTACAAATTTAAGCTGCTGCTGATGCTGATGGCTGGCTTTACACTTATTTTTGCGGCCATTTTCCTCTGGTTTTATGAATATACATTAAGTAATGCCCTGCGGGAAATTCAAACCAACCTTGAAGGAGTGTTATATGCCGTTCCAAACGGCATTAAGGCAGATGAATTGACGTCTCTGATTGCTGACGGCAAACCCAATGCGCAGGGGTTCAGCAATGATCCACGTTATCTTGATCTGTTAAATTACCTGGATTGGGTTCATCAGATGGAGCCGCGTGCCTGGCCTTATATCTATGTTCTTGGCAAAGGCCAGAATGAGATTCTTTATGTGGCGGATCTGTTTACCCGCTATGATCCTTCGCGCTCAACCGGGTTTATGGAAAGCGACACCACCGATAGATTTGAAGAATTCACCCTGGGTAAAACATACCTGATAACGGACGATAAAGGACAGCTTAAGCCTTACCAGGACCAATGGGGCGAGTGGGTATCGGGTTATGCGCCGATCCGTGACAGTGAAGGCAAGGTGATTGCCGGGCTGGGGGTGGATTTTGAAGCCAATGTGGTTTATGAAAAACGCTGGGAAGTGGCCCGTTCCATGATGGTTTTGCTGGCGGCAGGGTATGCCCTGATGCTGGCCACGGTATTTATCCTGTTCAGAGTGTTAAACACCCCCATCCAGCGCCTGTCCAAAGGGTTGAACCATATTCACAAAGGGGAATACGAAGAGGCTGTTCAGGCATTGGAAGAACATGCCGTTATCCGTTTCAGGGATGAACTGGATGTGCTGGCAGAATCCCTGCAGGAAGTGAGCCGCTCGGCAAAGGAAGTGATGGAACTGCGGGTGGCCAGGGATTCGGCTGAGGCAGCCAACCATGCCAAGAGCGTGTTTCTGGCCAATATGAGCCATGAACTGCGCACGCCGTTGAACGCCATCATTGGTTACAGCGAGATGCTGCAGGAGCAGGCGGAGGATGAAGACGACCCGGATTTGTCTGAAGATTTGCATAAGATCACTTCGGCAGGGCGCTATTTGCTGGCGTTAATCAATGACATCCTGGATATCTCGCGGATTGAGGCCGGCCGCATGCCCCTGCACATTGAACCTTTTAAATTGCAGCCGCTGATGGATGAGGTGCTCGAGACCATTACGCCGGTGATGGAAAAGAATGAAAACAACCTGACGGCTGATCTGCCGGAGGGAGAGCTGGGGGAAATGGTTTCGGATAAAACCAAAGTGCGCCAGGTGCTTTACAACCTGCTGAGCAACGCAGCCAAGTTCACCCAGAAAGGCCAGGTGAAGCTGGTGGTGCGCCGGATGGAGATGAACGGGCGTGAATTCATCAGTTTCTGTATTAGCGACACCGGCATTGGCATGACGCCGGAGCAGGTGCAGAATATTTTCCAGCCTTTCAAGCAGGCTGATCCATCCATTTTGGCCAAATACGGCGGAACAGGGTTGGGCCTGGCCATCAGCAAGCAGTTCTGCGGCATGCTGGGCGGTGATATCACCGTGGAAAGCGAACCGGGGAAGGGTTCACGCTTCACGGCGCTGATCCCGCTGGTGATGATGCAGGCAGAAACCGGCGAAGGCGCCGGGGCTGGATAAAACAGCGGGAAGAATCCCGTGATTTTGCGCAACTTTTTTCTTTCATTTTCGTATATTTTAAGGAGTTCAATGGAAGCGATTGCTGTTCTCGATTTTGGTTCGCAATATTCACAGTTGATCACCCGGCGTGTGCGCGAAATGCAGGTGTACTGTGAACTGTTCCCCTGGGACGCCCCGGCTGAAACTGTGCAGGCCATTCATCCCTGCGGTTATATCCTCTCTGGTGGGCCAAATTCAGCCTACGATCCGGGGGCGCCTTTTGTGCCGCCCTATGTGCTCGAATCGGGACTGCCGATTCTGGGAATCTGCTACGGCATGCAGGCGCTGACGCATGCCCTGGGCGGGGTGGTGGCGCCTTCGACGGAGCGGGAATACGGCCTGATGGATGTGACGGTGACGGCGCAAAACCCGCTGCTGCCTTACGGCACGCAGCCGGTGTGGATGTCGCACGGCGACCGCATTGAACGCGCCCCGGATGGCTTTGTCTCATTGGCGCAGAGCGCCAATAGCCCCATTGCGGCCATGGGCAACCTGGCCCAAAAGCGTTACGGCCTGCAGTTTCACCCGGAAGTGCGCCACACGCCCGGAGGCATGGAAATTTTGCGCCATTTTGTGATGGAAATTTGCGAAGCTGTGCCCGATTGGACCCCTGGCTCCATCATCCACCAGGCAGTGGAACGCATTCAGAAGCAGGTAGGCGATCAGCCGGTGCTTTCAGCCGTGAGCGGCGGGGTTGATTCGAGCGTTGCCACTGCCCTGGTGTTCAAAGCCATCGGCAAGCAGCTTTCGGCGGTTTTTGTGGACACCGGCATGCTGCGCCACCAGGAACGCGAATCGGTTGAAGAGGCCTTCAAGCGCAACCTGAACATGCCCCTGGTGACGGTGGACGCGGTGGACCGCTACCTGGCGGCGCTGAAGGGCGTGACCGACCCCGAAACCAAGCGTCGCACCATCGGCGAGCTGTTCATTCGCATTTTTGAAGAAGAAGCCCGCCGTCTGGGTTCGCCGAAGTTTCTGGTCCAGGGGACCATTTATCCGGACGTGGTGGAATCGGCTGCCCCCGACCGCGCCAAAGGGATGCGCATCAAGTCGCATCACAATGTGGGCGGGCTGCCCAAGACAATGGATTTTGCCCTGGTAGAGCCGCTGCGCTACCTTTTCAAGGATGAGGTGCGCGCCGTGGGCGAGGCGCTGGGTCTGCCGGCAGAACTGGTCTGGCGGCAGCCCTTCCCGGGGCCGGGCCTGGCCGTGCGCTGCCTGGGCGAGGTGAACGCAGAGCGCCTGGCGCGGCTGCGGGCAGCGGATCATATTTTGACCGGCGAGCTGGCCGCGGCCGGCCTGCTGCGCATGAAACCCGATGCCTCGGGCACAGCCCAGGCTTTTGCCGTGCTGCTGCCGGTGCAGTCGGTGGGCGTGATGGGCGACCAGCGCACCTATCAGGAAGCGGTGGCCCTGCGCGCCGTGACCACGGATGACTTTATGACGGCTGATTGGGCGCGCCTGCCGCATGATCTGCTGGCGCGCATTGCCAACCGCATTGTCAACGAGGTAGCCGGGGTGAACCGCGTGGTGTATGATATTACCAGCAAACCGCCTTCCACCATCGAGTGGGAGTAGACGGGCTGGTGTAAATGGACGGAGCAATCCGGCCAATTTTTTGAAGGAGATATGATGGACATTGGTGAAGTTCTTGTTTCAGCGTGGAAAACCATCTGGAAGCATAAGGTGTTGTGGCTGGTGGGCATTCTGGCCAGCTTTGGCCGCGGCGGCGGCGGTGGAAATGGCGGCAGCAGTTCCTACCAGTACAGCAACGGCGAGTATTCAGGGCAGTTCAATCAGTTCCAGCGGATGATTGAGAGCGTGCCGGGGTGGGTGTGGATCCTGCTGATTATTGCCCTGGTGCTGCTGCTGGTGGCCTTTGCGGTGATCGGCCTGATCGGCCGCATCAGCCTGATCAAGGGTGTGAACGATGTGGAAGAAGGCGCAGAAAAATTGCATTTCTTCTCGCTGCTGAAGTCATCGCTGCGCTATTTCTGGCGCTTCTTCCTGCAGGGTTTGCTGGTGCTTGTAGTGATCCTTGTGCTCATGGCGGCCATCTTTGTGCCGTTGATTTTCTTGGGTGTGATCACCATGGGCATTGGCTTGCTGCTGCTGATCCCGGTGATGTGCTGTCTTATGCCTCTTTTCATTGTGTTGGGGCTTTACCTGCAGCAATGCCAGACGGCAATGGTGGTGGAGGACGTGGGCCTGATGGACGGCTTCAGGCGCGGCTGGGAAGTGACGAAAAAGAACCCGGGATGGATTTTGCTGACCGGACTCATTTTGGGCACCATTGATGTGGTGATCAGCCTGGTGGTTTCACTGCCAATCATCATTCTGGTTCTGCCGCCCATTCTGGCCGTCGCTTCAAGGCAGCAGGAGCTGGTTTACGGCTCACTGGCTGTGGTGGGGCTGCTGTGCTGCCTATACCTGCCGGTTTTACTGCTGGTTTCAGGTATTCTTGAGGCGTATACGGCGGCCGGGTGGACGATCGCCTTCCGCCGCCTGACCGGGCGCGCTTCCAAAGCGGGCATGCCTGCCGGAGCCACCCCGGCGGTGCCGCCGTCGTTCACCCCGCTGGATGCGATGACTTACGAAAGCCCGGCGCCTGCCGCACCGGCGGTTGAACCCCCGCCTTTTGATGACAATCCGCAGGTGTAAATCCTGTTCATGGATGACCCGGCCCTGGAGAACTCCTTCAGGGCCGGTTTTCTGTTAAGATTTTGAAAATGAGATAAAACAATTCGCTTGTTGAATGAATCGGTTAAGATGATCAGTTTATCTCGCCTAATTGCCGGATAATTTGTGGGAGCGAAAATGAATCTGGGTGAAATTTTCAGGACAAGCTGGAGAATTTTTTCTAAGAATCGCGTGCTTTAATTGCTGGCGGCTGCTTCAGCGGCCGTCTCATTCCTGCTGTTTTCGGCTTATAGCGGCCTGAACGCTCAGTCTGAAATCTGGTCTGGAAATTTTCGCTATGTCTACTTTCTACCATCCTGCCTGTATTATCTGGCCATCGCCATCCTGCTGGGGCCTTTTCAAATTGCCCTGTTGCAAACGGCCAACCGTTTGGATGAGGGTGAACAGCAGATATCTGTTGGAGACGCCCTCAGGGCCAGCCTGAGATTTTTAAAACGCTATGTTTTGATGCAGTTAGCCTTCACCGCCCTGATCACTGCGGCCGTGATTTTGACGCTTATCACCGGTGTGGCCGGACTGTTTGGCGCATCCATGATAGGGTCGGCGAATGGCGCCCAGGCAGACGCGGGATTGCGTTTCCTCTTTTCAGGGGGGGGCTGTCTTGCCATCCCGGCGGCGGTTGCCCTGTGTATGGTGATCATCATTTTTAACCTGGTGGAAATGGTGCTGGTGCTGGGAGACCGCGATATTGTCAACAGCATGGTCTTGGGCTGGGGTTTATTCCGGGATGGAAGAAGCTGCTGCCGCCGTTGCTGGCGCTGGGTATGCTCATCATACCCCTTTCAATAGCTGGGAGCTGGCTATTCAAAGGCCCTGATCAGCTTTCTGTGAAATGGCTGACGATGGCTTTGATTCGCGTTTTATTTCAGGGGTTTATGGACGCTTTCACAGCAGCCGCCCGGGTTGTCATTTTCCGCCGGTTGATCGGAATAACAGCGGGTGAGAAAATTTCCCAGACAGTTGATATGAATTTGCAAAACGGAATTCCAGAGCATGAATCAACCAGAGATATGGATCAGGAAGCGTCCGTTTCCGAAGCAAAGTCAATGTATGAAACCGAGCCACCCGCAGATAAGGAGTAGTGATCATTATCATATGGTTTTTTCTCCCCTTTTTTTCAAAGTGGCATTATAATATTTGCATAACCCAAAAACATATTCTTGAGGAGATTAGAAATGGCTTATATCATTACTGAAGCTTGCATTGCCTGCGGTGCCTGTGAATCAGAATGCCCCGTTGAATGCATCAGCGCTGGCGATCCCATCTACGTGATCGACGCTGATAAATGCATCGAATGCGGCGCCTGCGCTGGCGTGTGCCCGGTGGATGCCCCTCAACAGGCATAATTTCATCCTTTTTCATGGATCAATACCGGCGAGACGATCAAGCCTCGCCGGTTTGATTTTAAGGCCCAGATGTGTGCAATTATTTCAGATTCAGGCTAGAATTAAGATATGAAATCCTTGCACCGGCAAATCATGACCCTGTTGTTGATTTTGTTGATCTGCCTGCACGGCCAGCCTGCGGGGGCGCAGACGGCCGGCCAGGCGATCATTTCCAGCCTGGATTTGAAGGCATATCCAGAATTTTCTTTCAGGCTGGAGGTTTTTGACAGCAATGGGCGGTTTCTAAACGGACTGAAACCTGACCAGGTGACCCTGCTGGAAGACGAGCAGGAGCGGCCTCTGGTGGAACTGCTGGAAGAGAGGCGCAGCCTGGAAACCCTGGTGGTGGTCAATGCGGCGCAGCCTCTGGGGGTGCGCGATGCGCGCGGGGTAACCCGCTACGACCTGCTGCGCGAGGGGTTGAAAACCTGGCTCAGCAGCGTGAAGGCACAGGAAGGGGATACTTTTTCCCTTTTGAATAATCAGGGCCAGGAAGCGAATGACCTGCCGGATGCGCAAAAATTGTGGGCTGCCATTGAGGCATTTAAACCGGATATGCGCGCCGAAACGCTTTCGATGGACAGCCTGACCCGTGCCCTGACCGTTCCAGAGGGGTTTGACCGGCGGCGGGTAGTTTTGTTCATCACGCCAGTGCTGCAGGGGGCCGATTTGGGAACGCTGCAGGGCCTGGCGGAAGAAGCCAAAATCAACCATATCCGGCTGAGCATCTGGATGGCGGGGGGAGCACAGGTGATTGGCTCGGCTGACGCTCAGGCAATGGAAGCGGCAGCGGTGATGACGGGCGGCAGTTTTTTTGCTTTTTCAGGCAGCGAGCCCATTCCTGATCCCAGCAGCGCGTTTGACCCACTGGCAGGCGTGTACCTGGTGCATTACCGTTCAGGCATCATCACCAGCGGCAGCCACACGCTGACCCTGCGCATCGAAAAAGAAGGCGAGATGATGGTGGCCGGCCCGCTGGATTTCACCCTGAATGTGACGCCTCCCAATCCCATTTTCCTTTCACCTCCGCCGCAAATTACCCGCAGCGGCCAGGCGGATGAAGATGGCCAACCTCAGGCGCTGACGCCAGCCAGCCAGACCTTGAAGATGGTGGTGGAATTCCCCGACGCCCACCCGCGCGCGCTGCGCGCCAGCCGCCTTTTTGTGGATCAGAAGCTGGTGGTTGAGAATAAAAAAGCGCCTTTCGACTCCTTCACCTGGCCGCTGACGGCCTACAAGGAAGATGGGCGGCATATCCTGCGCCTGGAAGTGGAAGATGAGATGGGTCTGATGGGTTCCAGCAGCGAACTGCCGGTGAGCATCACCATCTCCCTGCAAATGCCCGAAGTTTTGCCGGAAGAACGGCGCAGCAATTTGTGGGGCATCACGGCAGCGGTGCTGGCGTTTGCGGCGCTGGTCAGCGTGCTGGCGGTGGGGTGGACCATCCGCACCCGCTCAAAAAATAAAAAAGCAGCCACCGCGGATATGATGATGGACGAATCCTCTGCTGACATTTTTTCTACGCGGGCGGCCCGGAGCTGGCCGAAAAAAGGTGCGCATGAACACAGCGAGGCGGCAATGATGGGATTGGAAGGTGCGCCGACCTTCAATTTGGGTTTGAAAGAATCAACCTTCGGGAGAGATCCCACCCAGGCCACCTGCGTGGTGACGGCAACCGGGGTGGATGCCCTGCACTGCCGGTTGAGGCGCATGGATGACGGCAGCTACTGGCTTTATGATGAAAATTCGGTGGCAGGCACCTGGGTCAACTATGCGCCGCTGGGAAAAAACGGGTTGCAGCTGCACCACGGGGACCGCGTGGCGATTGGTCAGGCTGCTTTCCGTTTTCGGTTGCAAAATCCACGGAATTTGCGTAGAATACAAGTTAAACCCTACAAGGATCGGTTATGAATCCTTCAGATAAACCCCACCTTCTGACCGCCTCGGGAACCCACCCCGGCATGACGGGCAAAAACAACGAAGATTACTTTGGCATCTTCAGTTTCACCACCCAGAATAATGGGCGGTCTTTGCCGGTGCTGCTGGCGATGGTCTGCGACGGCATCGGCGGTCACAACGCCGGTGAAGTGGCGGCAAAGCTGGCTGTGGATACCATCCGGGGATTGGTTTTGGAAAGCGACGGCTCAGATCCGCTGGGCACGATGACCCGGGCCATTCAGGAAGCCAGCCGGGATATCCATAATTTTGCCAGCGAAGATCCAGCTCGTCAGGGCATGGGTTCTACCTGCTCCTGTGCATGGATAGCCGGTGATCGTCTCTTCATTAATTATGCCGGCGACTCGCGAATGTACCTGTTGCGCGGCGGGCGCATCCAGCAATTGACCAAAGATCATACCTGGGTGCAGGAAGCCGTGGATGCGGGTGTGCTGAACCGTGCGCAGGCCAAGAAGCACCCCAATGCGCATGTCATTCGCCGGCACCTGGGCGGAGAAGAACCGCCAGAAGTGGATGCGCGGCTGTATATCACGGGCAAGGAAAGCGATGAGCAGGCTCTGGCCAACCAGGGTTATCCGCTGATGCCGGGCGACCGCCTGTTGATGTGCAGCGACGGATTGACCGACCTGGTTGAAGATGATGAAATTGCGGCCGTTCTGCTGTCCATGCCGATGGCAGCTGCCATTGAGCAGTTGATTGGCATGGCCTGCCAGCGCGGCGGTCACGACAACATCACCATTGTGACGGCGCAGGTGCCGGGCGAACCGCCGCAGGTGCGCGGAGCAGCCCCAACCGGGCCGGTGCCGCCGGCGACCCAGGTACGTCCAACCGGACCGGTTCTCGCGAAAGGGCAGCCCAGAACCACCGGACCCATATCGCCGGGTGGTCAGACTGCGCGCGCGCCGGGCAGCCGGGTTTATCTATGGCTGGCGCTGACTGTGTTGATATTCCTGGCGTTAGCTGCCATCGCGGTCATTATCGGGATCACCGTTTTTGCCAACCCGCAGGTCACCTCCACCCCCACGCCGCGCCCAAGCGCTTCGCCCACGCACATCCGTTTTGAAGAGACCCCACCGGCGGCCACTGTGCGGCCGCCAGTCACCCAGGCTCCTGGCATTGAACCTTCTGCGCCACCGGCAAATGACACCCCCACGCTCACAGCCACATCCTGGCCTACGGATACGCCGCAGCCAACCATCACATCCACGCCAACCCCGCCGGGAACGCCGGTGCAGCCTGGAGTCACCCAGCATACGGCCACAGTGACCCTCACCCCATTGGCACCGATGGGGGGCAGCACAACTTACCCATAGGATACCGGTTTTTAACCTTCAAAGGTGCATTAAAACCCACAACGCCTGCGTTAAGCAGGCGTTGTGGGTTCTGTCGGCTGGCGCAAAGGGTCAGGATGAGGCCAGGCTGCGGCGCAGCACCGCGCGCATGGCCAGGGCTTTGGCGGCACCTTCAGCGGTGCAGGTGATGGGATTATCCACCAGGTAAGCGGGAATGCCAAGAGCGCGGGTGAGGTATTTATCAATCCCACGCAGCATGGAACTGCCGCCCACGATGGCCACGCCGCGGTCAATGATATCGGCGATCAACTCGGGCGGGGTTTTTTCAAGCACGCGTTTGACCGTGTTGACCACTTCGTTCAGCGGGTCTTCAAGGGCATCGGCAATTTCATCGGTGGTGAGGGTGGCCGGGCGGGGCAGGCCGTTAACCTGGTCCTGGCCCTGCACTTCGAGGGACTGCTGTTCGCCGCCGGGGATGGCGCTGCCGATTTTTATTTTGAGCTGTTCAGCGGTCGGCTGGCCAATGATCAGACCGTATTTCTTACGCACATAGGCGGCAATGGCATCATCCATTTTAAGGCCGGCCGTGTGCGAAGTTTCGGCACAGACGATGCCGTTCATGGCCAGCACGGCGGCCTGGGTGGTGCCGCCTCCCAGGCAAATGATCATATTGCCTGAGGGGGTATTGATGGGCAGATCCACGCCGAGGGCGGCTGCCAGGGGCTGGTGGATCAGGTAAACCTCACTGGCGCCAGCGCCCAGGCCGGCTTCGTGCACGGCGCGGCTTTCCACGCTGGTCACGCCGTAGGGCATGGTGAGCATGATTTTTGGCCGGTTGAGGAAGAGCATGGGCGGGCTGACCTTGCGGATCAGCTCTTTGAGCAGTTTTTCGGTGATTTCGTATTCAGCGATGACACCGTTCTGGAGAGGACGGATGACCTCAATGGATTCGGGAACGCGGCCCATCATATCGCGGGCAACCGTGCCCCATTCAACCATTTTTAATTCTTCGACCACAATGGCAACCACGGTGGGTTCCTGTACCAATATCTGGCGCGTATCGGCAACGATGGTGTTGAGGGTGCCGAGGTCAATGCCCAGTTCGCGCGAAAAAAGCGGCATAAAAGATACTCCTTGAGGGGTTAATGCCCTTTGCGCTGCCGGTAGCGCCGGACAGCATCAATGCGCAGGTTGGACCGGCGCAGGGCAGATTGCAGATTGAGGAAGGCGTCGCTGTCTCGAGGAATGTCTTTGCTGAGCAGCTCTTCAGCACGGCGGCGGGCCGATTCAGCCCGTTCCACATCAATTTCAGCCACATTTTCAGCGGCATCGGCCAGAATTGTGACCTGATCGGGCTGCACTTCGGCCACCCCACCGGCCACGGTAAAAATTTGCTCTTCGCCTTTCGAGCGGATGGTAATCAGACCGTACTGCAGGGTGGTGAGCAGGGGAGAATGATTGGGCAAAATGCCCATTACCCCGGCTGAGCCCGGCAGGACGATGATATCAGCTTCGCCTTTGAAGACCTGACGGTCTTGTGAGACAATTTCACACCGGATTGGCATAAGGGCAAATCCTTTCCTCTGTGTGGGTGAGGCTGGCTGGGTTAGCCGGCCAGTTTTTTGGCGTTGGCATAGACATCATCCAGGTTGCCGGCCATCAGGAAGGCCTGCTCGGGCAGGTCGTCGCATTGACCGTCGAGGATGGCGCGGAAGCCGGCGATGGTTTCACGCAGGGGCACGTAGCGGCCGGGGATGCCGGTGAATTGCTCCGCCACCGACATGGGCTGCGAGAAGAAACGCTCAATCTTGCGTGCGCGTGAAACAATAAGTTTATCATCTTCGCCCAATTCGTCAATACCCAGAATGGCAATGATATCCTGAAGATCTTTGTAGCGCTGCAAAACCCGCTGCACTTCGCGGGCGGTGGTGTAATGCTCTTCGCCCACAATGCGCGGATCGAGAATGCGGGAAGTGCTGGCCAGGGGGTCCACAGCCGGGTAAATGCCTTTTTCGACGATGGAGCGTTCGAGGGCGATGGTGGCGTCGAGGTGGGTAAAGGTGGCCACGGGGGCGGGGTCTGAATAGTCGTCGGCAGGCACGTAAACGGCCTGCATGGAGGTGATGGAGCCGTGGCGGGTGGAGGTGATGCGTTCCTGAAGCTCGCCCATCTCATTGGCCAGGGTGGGCTGGTAGCCTACGGCGGAGGGCATGCGGCCGAGCAAAGCTGACACTTCAGAGCCAGACATGGTGAAGCGGAAGATATTATCAATGAAGAGCAGAACGTCCTTGCCCTGGTCGCGGAAATATTCCGCCACAGCCAGTGCCGAAAGGGCCACGCGCAGGCGCACGCCCGAGGGTTCATTCATCTGGCCGTAAACCATCACGGTATCTTTCATAACGCCCGATTCAAGCATTTCACGGTAGAGCTGGGTGCCTTCACGGGTGCGTTCTCCCACGCCGGCAAAGACCGAGTTGCCCTGATGGACGGTGGCGATTGAACGGATGAGTTCCATGATGATGACGGTTTTGCCCACACCGGCGCCGCCGAAAATGCCTGTTTTACCGCCCTTGGTGAAGGGGGCAATCAGGTCCACCACTTTAAGGCCGGTTTCAAAAACCTCTACGCGGGTGGATTGATCGGCAAAATCGGGGGCGGGGCGGTGAATGGGATAGCGCAGGGTATCATCTACCGGGCCCTTGCCATCCACGGGCTGGCCCAGCACGTTCAGCACACGGCCGAGGGCATGCATGCCCACCGGGACCATGATGGGGCTGAAGGTGCGGTGCACGGGCAGGCCGCGCTGCAAACCGTCGGTGGTATCCATAGCCACGCAGCGGGCCATATCTTTGCCGATGTGCTTTTGCACTTCAAGGACGACGGCAGGCTGGCCGGGGCGCCGGATTTCCAGGGCTTCGTAGAGGTCGGGCATTTCGCCCGGCTTGAATTCAACATCCACCACGCTGCTTTGAATTTGTGTCACCAGACCGATATTTTCCATGTGTGTGTTTTCCTTCCGGGTGAAGCGGATCTAGCCTTGCCGGGTGGCTTTGGCAAGGGCTTCTGCACCGCCAGCGATATCCAGCATATCATTGGTAATGGCCTGTTGGCGGGCCTTGTTATAATCGAGCTGCAAGCCGCTGAGCAAATCCATGGCGTTGTCGGTGGCATGTCGCATGGCCACCATGCGCGCGGCATGTTCAGAGGCGAGGGATTCGAGAATATCCTGATAAACCTGAACACCGGTGAAGCGCAGGATGATCTGATTCAGGATTTCGTTTTGATCGGGTTCATAGGTGAACACCGAATGGGTGGTGTGGGTCACATTGTGTGCGGTGAGTTTGCCCTCGTTGTGAGAGATCTCCAGCGGCAGCAGTTTGCGGATGACCGGTTCCTGCACCACCATGCTTTTAAAATTGGTATAAGCCAGGTAGACCTGGTCGGCCCGGCCTGAAGTGAATTCCTCTATTGCCATGCGGCCGATGGGGGAAACATCCATAAAGGAAGGCATGGCTGGCAGGCTGCTGAATTCGGCAATGACCTTCTTGCGCCGGCGGAGAAGCATATCGCGGCCTTTGCGCCCGACCGTGATATATTCCACCGGGCAGGGAAAGTCGTTGAACTGCTGGAGGGTGGCGCGGACAATATTCATATTGTAAGCGCCAGCCAGGCCGCGGTCGCCGCTGACCAGAATGACCAGCACCGATTTGATTTCTTCCCGTTCGTTCAGCAGGGGGTGCAGGCTTTCGTGGCCAGGTTGACGGGCCAGGTGAAGCAGCACTTTCCATGATTTTTCAGCGTAGGGCCGTGAGGCCATGACGGCTTGTATGACACGGCGCACTTTGCTGGCTGAAACCGTCTCAAGTGCTTTGGTCACCTGGGAGATATTTTTGACGCTCCGGATGCGGAGCCGCATTTCACGGGCTGATGGCATGGGTCGCCTGCCTCAGTTTAAGCCGTCCAACCGGCATTGAAGCTGCTGAGGGCTTCACGCAGCTTGTTTTCGGTTTCGGGGGTGATGCGTTTTTGGGCGGCAATATCCCGGCCGATTTCAGCCTGGGTGGTTTCCATGTAGCGCAGCATGGCGGTTTCCCAGGCGCGCATCTTTTCCACCGGCACATTATCCGAGTAGCCGTTGGCGCCAGCAAAGAGCAAAATGACCTCATTTTCGAGAGACATGGGCTCATACTGCGGCTGTTTCAGAATTTCCTGCTGGTGGCGTCCGCGGTTAAGCAGGGCCTGGGTGGTTTTATCGAGGTCAGAGCCGAACTGGGCAAACGCAGCCAGTTCGCGGTAGGAGGCCATATCGAGGCGCAGGCGGGCTGCCACCTGTTTGATGGCTTTGGTCTGCGCAGAGCCGCCCACGCGGCTGACGGAGATGCCCACATTGATGGCCGGGCGGATGCCAGCATTGAAAAGGTTGCTTTCAAGATAAATCTGGCCGTCGGTGATGGAGATGACGTTGGTGGGAATATAGGCTGAAACATCGCCCAGCAGGGTTTCAATGATGGGCAGGGCGGTGAGGGAACCGCCGGTGTTTTCAACCCGCGCCAGTTTGAAATCAGCCGCCTGAGGCATGGATTTGAGCGCTTGTTCAGCTTCATGCTGCGAAAGCGGTCCGGTGAAAAGTTTTCCATCCACTGCATCCTCTTTTTTAGCCAGGGGTTTATCGAAGGCTTTGGGGACGATGACAAAGTGATTGGCCAGGCGGGCGGCGCGTTCCAGCAGGCGGGAATGCAGGTAAAAGACATCGCCGGGGTAGGCTTCGCGGCCCGGGGGGCGGCGAAGCAGCAGAGACACCTGGCGGTAAGCCCAGGCGTGTTTGGAAAGATCATCATAGACCACCAGTGCATCGCGGCCGGTTTCCATGAATTCTTCGCCGATGGCGCAGCCGGCATAGGGGGCAATGTATTGCAGGGCGGCGGGGTCGTCGGCAGACGCCACCATGATGATGGTGTGTTCCATGGCGCCATGGCGTTCCAGCAGAGCCAGGGTGCGGGCGATGGCCGCTTTTTTCTGTCCGATGGCTACGTAAATGCAAATCAGGTCTTTGCCCTTCTGGTTGATGATGGTGTCGATGGCCAGGGCGGTTTTGCCGGTCTGGCGGTCGCCAATAATCAGTTCGCGCTGACCGCGGCCGATGGGGATCATGGCGTCGATGGCTTTGATGCCGGTCTGAACGGGGGTATCCACATCCTGACGCTGCACCACGCCGGGGGCAATGCGTTCAATGGGGCGGTAGGTGGTGGCGTGCAGGGGACCTTTGCCATCGATGGGCTGCCCCAGGGCGTTGACCACGCGGCCGATGAGGGCATCGCCCACCGGCACCGAGGCGATGCGCCCGGTGGTATAGACGGCCATATCCTGGCTGATGCCGGAGTAGTCTCCGAGGATGATGACGCCGACGCTGTCCTGTTCGAGGCTGAAGGCGACGCCCGGAACACCGTTTTCAAATTCGAGCAGTTCTTGTGAACGCACCCCGGGCAGGCCGGAAACGCGGGCGATGCCGTCGCCGGCTTCAATCACCCGGCCGGTATCTCGGATTTGCAATCCGGGCTGGAAAGCAGAAATTTTATCTTGCAGTTCCTGAGAGATTTGCTGGATCAAATTGGTCATGCGGCCTCCGGTTAAGCGGTAAATTCGGCCACCTTGCTGGCATCCAGACGGGTAAGGATGGCAACCAGCAGGCGGACAGCATTGTCATAATCACTGCGGTGGATGATGGAACTGTGGGAATGGATATGGCGCGCCGGCACCCCGATGACGACGGTGGGGACGCCGGTTTTGTACAGGTGAATGACAGAGCCATCGGTGGCGCCGCCCTCAATGGCAGAGAGTTGAATGGGGATGGATAGTTCAGCGGCTGCATCCACCACCATATCGCGCAGCTTCAGGTTGGGGATCATGCGGGCATCATAAATCAAAACGGTGGGACCCTGGCCCAGCTTGTTGGCGCATTCTTCAGGGTTGACGCCCGGCACATCGCCGGCAATGTCTGATTCCAGAATGATGGCAACATCGGGGTTCACCACTTCAACAGCGGTGGTGGCGCCGCGCACGCCCACTTCTTCCATCACGGTGGCGGCGCCAAAAATGGTGTTGGGGTGCTCCTTGGTTTGCAGCTCTTGCAGCACTGAAATGATCATGGCCACACCGACACGGTCATCAAAGGCTTTTGAGAGATAGGTTTTACCGCTGGCCATGATGTTAAAATCGGCGTGGGGAACAATGGGGTCTCCAGCGCGCACACCGGCAGCGGTCACTTCATCGAGAGAGGTGGCTCCGATATCAATATACATTTCTTTGCGGGTGATCACTTTGGCCCGTTCTTCGGATGAGAGCAGGTGCGGCGGTTTGACGCCAATCACACCGATCACATCGCCCAGCCGGGTTTTAATGATGACACGCTGGCCGAGAAGGGTTTGGTCGAACCAGCCGCCCAGAGGCAGGAACTTAATGTAGCCTTCTTTGGTGATGTGCTTGACCATGAAGCCAATTTCATCCATATGGCCGGCCAGCATCACACGGGGGGCGGGAGCGCTGCCTGTTTTGCAGCAGATGACGCTGCCAATTTTATCCTGCGACAGTTCGCCAAGGGGGGCAAAATAGTCGCGCACCAGGCTGCGAACAGGGGTTTCATAGCCGGGAACGCCGTGCGCTTCGGTTATTTCCTTCAAGAGCTTTTCGATTTCGTCCATGAGCCATCCCTTCTATATGAAATAGAAAACTCGCCCAGTGGGTGGGCTGCATCATTGGTTAAATCATACTAGAAAGCCGTTTTATTGTCCAGTTATACCCGGCCTTTTCAGGGTGATGTTACTCACCAAAAAAAATTGCTTCAGGTGATCGAAGGAGGCGCGCGCAGTGCCTCGCGGCGAGGGAAAAATGATCAGCGGAAATATTGCAGGGCCAGGCGCAGGCGGGCTTCCACATCTTGGGGTGCATCGTGAGGAATGGCCTGAATGGCGGTTTGCGCCTCAACCACGCTGTAACCGAGGCCGGTGAGGGCATCGAGCACTTCCGTGTCGAGGTTGGTGATGACCGCCGGCAGGCCGGTGACTTCGGTGTCCTGGATTTTACCCTGCAATTGCAGCAGGATTTTTTGCCCGGTTTTTTTGCCTACCCCAGGCACTTTTGCAAACAAGTCTGCCTGCTCGCTGACCACGGCGCGGCGGATGGCATCGGGTGTGAGGACCGAGAGGGTGGCCAGGGCAGTGCGGGGGCCGACTCCGTTGACGCCGAGGAGCAGCACAAAAAATTCGCGTTCTTCGGCAGTATCAAAGCCGTAAAGGCTGAGGGCGTCTTCACGCACCACCAGGTAGGTGTGGAGGCTGATGGTTTCACCGGCCTTGACCCGGGCGCGCAGCGGCGCGGGCACGCTGACCAGCAGGCCTACCCCTCCCACGCGTACCACCAGCCCGGCGGAACTGATTTCGGTGATTTCCCCAAACAGCGAAGCGATCATAATCGTTTCTCCTTATCGCGGCGGTGATTGTAAATCTCATAAAGTACAACAGCCGTGGCCACGGCCAGATTGAGCGAATCACTGCGTCCGGTCATGGGAATGCGCAGAACAGCATCGCACAGGGCCAGGTGCTGCGGCAGCAGTCCCTGGCGTTCGCTGCCCATCAATACAATGCAGGGATCGGGATAAACAAAGGTGTGATAATCCTGGTCGGACCCGCCAGAAGTTCCCAGCAGGGGCAGGGCCACCTGTTTTTTCCAGGCAGAAAACTCGGCAAAACTGGTTTTAATCAATTTTTGCGAGAACAGGGCGCCCATGCTGGCGCGGGCAGCCGATGGATCGTAGGGGTCGGTGCATTGATCGAGCAAAATGACGCCCTGCGCGCCGACGGCATCGCTGGTGCGCAGGATGGTGCCCAGGTTGCCGGGGTCGGCCACGGAATCGAGGGCGATCCACAGCTGGCCGTGAGCCGGACGGGTTTTGGGCAGGCTGGCCCAGCGCTGGCGGGCCACAGCGCCAATGCCCTGGGGACCATCTTTGAGGGCAAAGCTGTTGAAGGTATCGGCGCTCACTTCCAGCACCGGCACGCCCTGGGTTTGTTGCAGATTGGCCAATTCCTGGCCGTAAGAGCTGACGAGCAAATCGGGCGCCACCACCAGGTATTCCATTTGAATACCCTGTTCAAAGGCTTCACCGACAATGCGCAGACCCTCCATATAAAACAGGCCGGTTTCACTGCGTGTTTTGCGGTCGCGCAGTTTGCGAATTTGCTTGATTTTTGGGTTGGCAGGACTGGTTAACATGGCATCAGGTGAGGGAGCGAAAACGGAGGCTGTTGAGATGGCAAAAGGCAATCGCCAGAGCATCGGCAGCATCATCGGGGCGGGGGATATCTTCGAGGTTGAGAAGGGCTTTCATCATCATCTGCACCTGCTTCTTTTCGGCGTTGCCATAACCCACGGCTGCCTGCTTCACTTCCAGCGGGGTGTATTCAAACACGCTGATACCTGCCTCGGCCAGGGCCAGCAGCACCACGCCGCGGGCCTGTCCCACGGCGATGGCCGTGGTGACATTGCGATGAAAAAACAACTTCTCCACCGCGCTGCTGGCAGGGCGGTGGAGAAGGATGATTTGCTTCAATTCCTGATAAATCAGGACCAGCCGTTCAGGCATAGGCAAGCCAGCTGGCGTGGTGATGACGCCGTAGGCGACTGCTTCAGGTTGGCCGGAAGCGTTTTCCCGCACCAATCCATAGCCTGTGGTGGCTGTGCCGGGGTCAATCCCCAGAATGGTCATATCTATTCTGATTCGAGGGCAGCCATGGCCTCTTCAGAGATCTTGAGGTTCGAGTAGACGTTCTGCACGTCGTCAAACTCTTCGAGGGCTTCAATGACTTTTAGAACCTGCATGGTCTTTTCTACATCGAGTTCGACTTCCATGTTGGGGAACATGCGCAAGCCAGCTTCATCGGGGTGAATTTTGGCATTGTGTAGGGCGGTGCTGATCTTCTTGAAGGATTCGACCGGAGCGAAAATTTCGATTTCGCCGTCTTCTTCGACGATGTTATCAGCACCAGCTTCAACAGCCAATTCGAAAACCTTGTCGAAATCAAGGCCCTTGGAAGGGAAGGAGAAATAAGCATTGCGGGTGAACTGCCAGGCCACCGAGCCGCTTTCGGCCATGCTGCCGCCGCTGCGGGAGAGGATGTGGCGGATTTCTGCCACGGTGCGGTTGCGGTTTTCAGTAACGCATTCGATGATCAGGGCGATACCATTGCTGGCGTAACCTTCATAGGTGTTTTCTTCAAGAACGACCCCGTCTTTGCTTTCGCCAGTGCCGCGTTTGATGGCGCGTTCAATGCCGTCTTTGGGCATGTTCTGAGCGCGTGCACGCTCGATGGCCAGTTGCAAACCGACATTGTTATCGGGGTCACCGCCGCCCTCGCGGGCTGCAAGAACAATTTCGCGGGCCAGGCGAGTGAAGACCTGACCTTTCTTGGCATCGGCAGCGCCTTTTTTGCGCTTAATCGTAGCCCAATGTGAATGTCCAGACATACTTTTACTCCTGAAAACACCTTAGAGTGTAGAATTGAAATTTTGCAAGATTATACCATGTAACTAAAAAAAGAATGGTGTTTTTACGGAAAACCGCTCCTGCCCCTCAAATATATCATATTTTTACCCACTGCGTCCATTTATTTCGCCCATCAAATATAACCCGGAAATGAATCCAGATGGGGGCATTTCATAGCAGCATTAACAGGGACAGGTTTTTTTTAAAGAGTTCCCCCTTCCAGAGGGAAGGGGGAACCGGAATTCAGATCTGATCCTGGTTTAGGGGAACAGTTTGATGATAAACGGCAGGAAGATCATCTTGTTGGGTATAAAGTCAACTGTGATGGTGACGGTGGCCACATTGGAGTCAGAGAAGCCGTCATTGACTTTATAAGTGAAGGTATCGGCCCCTGAGAAGAAGGGCGCGGGGGTATAAGTGAAGGAACCATCCGCGTTCAACGTCAGGCTGCCATGCTGCACATCCGTGACCAGCGATACGGTCAGGCTGACGCTGTCGCTGTCAACATCGTTGGCCAGCACGCCAGCAGCTGCGTTCACAGTGAGGGTGGTATCCTGATCGGTGAGGTAGGCATCAGCAACCGCGACCGGGGCGCCGTTCACATTCAGCTTCACAGGCAGGCTGACTTTGCGTTTGGCGGCATCGGTGATGCGGATTTCCGCCGTGTACGTGCCGGGGGTCAGGCCGGTTGAATCAATGGAGACGCTCACCGTGGTGAAGCCGCCGTCGGCGGAAAGCGTGCCGGTGACCGGGTTTTCGTTCAGCCAGGCCACATCAAGGCCCGTTTCGCCGTTCAGGGTGATATCATCGATGGTCACTTCAGCGCCATCATTGCCCAGGTATTGGAAGCCGATGCGCACCGGCTGGCCGGGCAAAATGGAGGTCAGATCAAAGATGCTTTCCGCCCAGGCCCAGTTGGTAGTCCAGACATCATCGAGCTTGCCAACAAAGACATCGTCTCCGCCGCCCACTTCGCCAACCACCAGCCAGACATTCAGATCGCAGTTATCGAAGGTGGTTTTGCACCAATAGACGCTGCCATTTGACCAGACACTCAAAGTGCCGGTGGCCAGGGCGTATTCCGGGGTGAGCAGCCATTCATCCTGGTCGTAATCATATTCAACATGCGCGCTATATGAACCGCTGTGCGAAGAGGTGCTCTGTTTCCAGGTTTCCACCGTGCTGCTGGATTCCAGAGTCCAATCGGCGGGCGGGAAGGCGGCGCCTTCAAAACCTTCTGAAAGCAGAACTTCAGCTGGTTTCAGGCCCGGAACGATGGGCTGGTTGGTTTTAACCAGCACTTCTGACATTTCAAATGCAGAAGCGATGGCGCCAGAGTTGGTGAGAGTGAAGGTCTTGACTGAGCTGGCATTGGCAGGCAGACTCAGTTCAATGCTGGCAGGGTTCACCGCCAGGCATGGCGCATCTAACCGCAGAGTGGCATTTTGAGTTACAACCAAACCATCCTGCAATGTGACCGTGAGAGTTTGGGCGATGTAGCCGGCTTTGCTGATGGTGAGGGTGTAGTCGTTATCAGCCACGCGGTCCGCCCATTGGAAGTGACCGTCAGCGCCTGTGGTCAGAGTGGCCACCACGACGCTGGCAGTATTGCGCACTTCCACTGTGGCGCCCTTCAAAGGCGCACCCGGAGTGGCATCGCACACACCCAGGCCAGAAGCGACGCCTTCAACGGTGCCGTAAGCGGCCGGCATGGTGACTGTGAGGGTGACGGGCACATTGGCCACGCGGTAGGGCGTGTTGTTGCTCAGTTTCAACTGGGCGGTGTAGGTGCCAGGCTGCAGGCCAGTGGCATCAAAGGACAGGCTGACAGGTTCGGTGGCGCTGATGGCGAGGGCACCGGAGACAGGGCTTTCGCTCAGCCAGGGGATATCCAGGTAATTGCAGACGCCAGTTTCGCCCGAATCGACCTCAAAGATGTTCCCGGTGGATTGGTTGGCAGCCCAGAGATAGCCATTGCAGTCGATATCGAGGCCGGCTTCGCCGCCATGGAGACCGGTGACATTGAACCCGCCCAGGTTGGCATAATTGTTGTTGGCATCCAGAACACTGATATCGTAAGCCGCGCTGATGCCGCTGTTGGTGACGAACAGGTGGCCGGTGGCGGGGTTGTAGGCCAGGCCGGCGATGGGCAGGCTGACATTCACCTGTTCAAGGATGGCGCCAGAGCGGTTGAAACGCACGATGATAGAATCGTTCCAGGAACCGGCAAGGAAAGTATCGCTGGCCGGATCATAGGCCAGACCGCGCTGGCTGGTGCCAAAGGATGGGCAGATTTTCTGGCCGGTGGCTGCCAGCGAGGCGGGATCCAGTTCGTAGATGCAGTTATCACCGTTGACGTTGATCTGCCACAGGGTGCCCGCAGCAGGGTCATAGGTCATATCCGCTGCGAATGCAGTTACCCAGGGGGCAGTGTCGATGGTGCGGCCAGTTTTGGCCCCGGCAGGCGTGAATTCATAGTCCAGGTTATCGCCGCCGCCAGCTTTAATGTTGCTAGTCCAGATATGACCATCATCGAGGTTGACGCCCACACCCCATGGCATGGTCAGGCCGGTGGTGATGGTGGAGATGACGGTGCCGGCAGCTGCGTTTTCAAACTGCGGGGCAGAGCGGTCTGGGAAGAGGTAGTAGGCCACGCCTTCCAGGGTGTATTTGTTGAAATTCTTGGGGCCCAGATGGCGGTTGGACGGCGCAAGGACCGAGGTATAGGCAGCCGTTCTGGGAGCCAGGTTGGTTTCTTTGATTTCGTAATCCACCGAAACCGTGCCAGTGTTGCCAAGGGTCAGGGTTTGGGTGGCAGCGCTGTTCATGGGCAGGGAGACTGAGAAGCCTGCGGGAGAAGCGCTGAGGATGCCGGCCTGGAGGGAGAAATTCTGCCGGACCACGGCGTTATCAGTGACGGTCACCTCGGCCGTGCTTTCAGCGTAGTTGGCTTTGGAAGCAGCCACCGTTTGAGTGCCTTCAGACACAAAGCCGTAGTAGAAGCCGTCAGCCAGGCTGGCGTCGGCCGGAGTTGAGGCGGTGGTCAGGCTGCCGCCGGGGAAGACGATGGTTGCTTTATCGAGAGGCAGGGTCGTGTTTGCATCCACCACTTTGCCCAGCAGCAGGCCGCCGCTTTTCGCGACGCATTCGGGGGCGCTGCCCACCACCACATCGTCAATATGCACATCGTTGCCGTAAGCGCTGAAGCCCTCAAAGCCAATCAACAGATTGGTAACAGTGGCATAGGCGCTCAAATTGACAATGTGATTTTTCCAATTGGCTATTCCCGTGTAGCGAAAAATGGGAGAACCCACTGGCGTCCAGGTGGCGCCGCCATCTGTTGAGACGGTCACCTGCACGCTGTCGGTGTTGATATTAAAGCCTGTGTCATGGTACACCTGGAAGCTGACCTGGTCGGTGGCAATGCTGGTCATATCCAGAGGCAGACTGTAAGTCAGGCGGGCCTTGTTGCCAGATGTGACATCATATGAGTTGAAGTAAGCCACATTGGGGGCGCTGACCGCAGCGACGCCGGAGGGATTTCTGGTGCCGGCATTGGTAGACCAGGCTGGGGTGCCGGATCCGGCGGTTTTGACAGTGGTCCAGTTGGCGGGCAGAGAGCCGGCGGTGACACCGTCAAAGTTTTCCTTCATGCCGCCCACGATGGCATACCCCGGAGCCTGGCAGGTATCCACATTGACCGTCAGAGCAAAATCCTGGACGGAATCGGAAGCGGGAACCAGAACAGTGGCGGTGCCCACGTTGTAACCGGGGAGCATGGCCTGCACACTGAAGTCAAAAGAATCGCCTTCAGGCAGTGAAACGCTGTAGGTGCCCGTTTCGGGATCGGTGTAGATATCGCCACCCGGGTAGCCGGCAATGGTCAGGCGGGCATAGAGGGGCCAGGTGTGGCCGCTGGACGTGCCATCGGTGACCGTGCCCGAAACCGTATGCATGGGGGCGGGGGTGAGGGCAAAGTTCTGGGTGGTGGTGGTTTCGGTGGCCACAACGATACCCGTGGCGGATGCCGGCAGGTAGCCGTAAGCAGACACGGTCATGTCATAGGTGCCGCCGGGGGCTGTGATGGTGTAAGCGCCATCGGCAGCCGAAATGCCGCCGTAAATGCCAGCAGTGAGGCGGGCGCCGGCAACCGGGTTGCTGGTGCTGGCATTGGTAACAGTGCCAGAAATTTTGCCGGTAGGAACCGCAAAGCAGCCTGGATATTTGAAGGCCACAATGCGGGTGGCCCAATCCCAACTGCCGGTGGAGTATTCCGTGGTGAACCAGAAGGTGCAGCCGTCCTGGGGGTCAATGCTCATGGAAGAGTAATCGCCCCAGCGGTTGACGCCACTCTGGGCGGCGGTGCCGCTGAAGGCCACCCGTTCGCCCTGGGCCATGACATTGGCCGGATCGGTGTTCAGACGCCCCACCAGGCCAATGGAGGGATTCATGGTGGTGCTGGACATGGAATAGCCCAGGGCCAGGTTGCCCATGCGGTCCATGGAAATGGAACCCATCCAGCGGTGGGTGGCATCGGCCACGTCGCCAGCATAGGTGCCCTGCTGGGTGATGGTCCAGGTTGCGCCAGAGGTCTGGAGTTCATACCAGCGCACGGCTGCGCGGGTGGAACCGGCATCCACAGTGTGGTTGACCACCATGCGGGTGGTTCCGTCTTCCAGCTGGCGATAGGCCAGGCGGTACATCAGGCGGTCGCCAATGGCATCCAGTTTCTGTGCATTGGGCTGGGAGACGCAATCGCGGGTGGAAGTGCAGATGGGGTTGAAGTTGGACACTACTAGCACCTGATCGGGCTGACCCGAATTGCCAAAGGAGAAGGTGTTGCCGGCCCAATCGGTGTGGAAATGCCAGATGCGCATTTCATCCACCGTGCCGAGGCCGTTGGAGGAGTCATCCACTTCGGCGAAGTAGTTGGGGGTGCCGGCAGCCGGGGGAGTGCCTTCAAAATCAGCGGGGAGCATGCCGCCAAAGGCACTGTTGGCCGTTTCGAGGTCAAAGATGACCTGGCGGGCAGTGCCGCCGGTGAGCATCTGGTCGCGTTCATATACAGCCACACCAGCGCCGCCCCATGAAGAGCCACCGGTGAACTGGTTGACGGTCATATAGTAACCATCGGGCCAGATGCCGAATTTGGGGTAGTCATTCATCTTGGTGTTGCTGTAGAGGAAGGCATAGCGGTAGTATGCGCCGGCGGGGTTGCTGGTTTGCGAGATGGCCATGCAGTTGTAGTAAGGGCCGTTCACTGCAAACTGGCTGATCATCCAGCGGTTGGCAATTTCATCGTACAAAACGATGGGGTCGCCATCATTGGAGGTTTCGCACGGGCCGCCAAAACCGGCCCAGAGGGAATTGCCGGCGATGGGGCTGGTGAAGAGGGCCACGGGGGCCGTGGCTTCGGTCACATCCCAGGCCTGGATGTGCAGGTTGACCCACTGCATGTAATATTTCTTGCCTGTGCCGGGGTCATAACCGATATCGCCCTGGGTATCGGGCGGGGCAACGCCGCCAATATTGTTCACCCCATCGAAACTGGTGATTAACTCAGGCATGCTGCCGGCGAGGGGGGCGTTTTGCAGCGCGGCGTCAGGAGAAGTGACTTTGGGCGCTGAATTCAAAACTTTGGGCAAGGGCAGCATGGGAATTTCTTCATTGTAGGCGCCCATTTGCGGTTGTTGGGCGGCTGCCAGGGCTGTCAGAGGGGCGCTTAGGTCATGGTGCAGGTCGTAGCTGATCTGCGGTTTCAAACCGTCCTGAAGAGGGGCGGCAGAAAAATCAGCACTGACCGGTTGAACCATGCTGGACAGGATTCCCACCAGGAGAATGATGGAAAACAACGATGATAATTTTTTATGGGGGGACATAATAAAAAACCTTTTCTATGTGAGCTGGCGAAGTTCCCTGCGGGGATGAGCTTTCAAATTGCCAGCGGGATAAGGATATGATTCAACACCTGCTTTTTCCACGCCCTTATCATGATGTTATCAGGCTGATGCTGGGCCTTTTTAAAAGGCTTGCCGCATTCCCGAACCTTTCCATTTTTTGGCAGGCATTGAATACAATGCAATCGGTTGCAAAAAGTTGTAAATATATATAATAAGAAAGGGTATCACCTGAAAAAGGTGTACCTTAAAGCTTCCTCCTTGTTTTTCACATGATCGTGGATGATAAGGGAGAGCGGAACCAAAACCCAAAATGTACCAGATTTTGAATACCGGACACTTTAACAAATGACGACTGGCACATGAGGTACACTTATGTTTATTCCGTCCAAGGAAGAACAGGAGTGAACCATGAGTGACAATCGTCGCGTTTATCGTACCATCAAACAGGC
>Ga0209097_10000055_pt1 | contig 139497 bp, 125 predicted proteins | sample AD_UKC052_MetaG_FD_184419 | JGI IMG/M metagenome (GOLD analysis project Ga0209097, IMG submission 184419) | Active sludge microbial communities of municipal wastewater-treating anaerobic digesters from USA - AD_UKC052_MetaG (SPAdes) (version 2) | ecosystem: Engineered > Bioreactor > Anaerobic...
CTCATCCGTAGCGGAAAAGGAGTCTTTTTTGCATAATTTTTGGCGTCGACTGGCGGGTTGGCTCAGGCCAAAACCTGCTTTCAATCTTGTGTTTGGTTGTTAAAGTACAACTTTTTGCAGAGGACTCAATGTTGGAATAAGAATTGATAAGCGAAGATCAGCATTGGAAGGAGGATAATCACCCTAAACAGCTGTCCATCTAGGCCCAAAATGATGGGTGTTGAGAAAATGATATAACCTTTCAGCACATCAAAAATGGAGGCATTCAATGAACCTGCAAAAACTTCAGCATAATCAGAGGGATTACCGCCCAAGGTCCGGCGCAGAACATCCTGTTTGTAGATGGTTGTCAGACCATCCCAGATATTTCCATGGCCTCTGATGGCGGAATGGATCATCAAGGCAGTGGCAAACGCCAATATGGATAAAATTCCAATCCAGAAAATGGCAGAAAGGAGTTCCTTGCGGCTGGTTTTCTCCGTTTTTTGAGAGCTGAACAATTCAACAAGTAAAAACATGATTGAGCCCATCATCACAGTGGTGATGTATTCATACCCACATAAACTCTTGATCAAGATGGCGAAATAGAATAATGGATAGAAATATCGCCTTCTTTTCCAATTGTTCAGGCATAATAAACCCAGCAACATTGGAATGAACCAGGTGAACTCAACCCAATAGAGGTTTCTGGCGAAATTGACCACCCAGGTCGAAAGCAAGAAGGTCACATAGAAACTGATCGCCATTAACAGGTTATATTTTTGCTTGATTTCGAGGCAGATCCAGAAAAGTACCACAGCCAGAAGGATGCTGCAAATTAACCTGAGGATGTTCACGGTTTGTATGGGAATGAGTTTCGCAAACCAATAGTATACCCATCCTTGCAACCCGACTTGGGCAAGGTAATCGGTTAGGATGTAATCCTTAATTCTCACGCCATCACTATTGAATATCTGGTAATCGTTAATCCCCCCATGAATGCTTTCATCCAATGGTGATGTGCCTTCCAAAGACACATAGATCGTTTTTTCATCCGTTTTAATGGATATTATTTTTCTTGTTTCACCGTTTTTAAGTCTGATGCTGTTCGCAGTCACATAGGCGAGCGCATTATAACCATTGTTGGGAACAGCAAGGGCGGAAGAAGCGATGGACAAACCATTCCTGTATGCATCGTTTGTCAGCAGATTGCTTTGGGCGGGTGAGTTTGGAATATTAGAGATGGAATATCCTGACCTTTCATATAGAAAACCCAAGCCAAAAGCTGTTCGATCCCATTCAATGTGGTTGATACTGGCCGCAATTCGACTGATGGCCAGGTTTTCAGAACCAATTTGGAAATCGTCAAAAGTGGCATTATGTGTAAAAAAATCTGCATAAAAGGATAAGACCAGCAATCCACATAATATTACATACCATACATAAATGTATTTTGCAGGATTGAGTCGCAGTGAGCTTATGGAAAGACCCTTTTTCTTGTTTTTCATATTTGGTATTTACCTCGCATATTCAATAACAGGATTTTAATTAATTGCCAGTTTCCTTTGATAGGGCTAATTTTCGTTGGGGTTTTCTCGCCTTTTGGATATCTGCGCGTGACAGGAACTTCACAGACCTTCATTCCAAGCTGACTTGCTCTGACGGACAAGTAAGCTAACAACTCGTAGGTCATAAATATATCCCTGAAAGGCTGCACTCGAGGATGTTCAATGTATTTTCTGGAATGAGCTCGAAAGGCGTTGGTTGTATCTGTAAACCAATGTCTGGCCGTAAGTGAGATAATGGGGGCGTGGATGAGACGAACAGCAAGGTACCTTGATAGTGGTGTGTTTATTGCCTTTCCACCTGGAATAAACCGTGATCCCTGGATAAAATCAAAGCCTTCATCTAATTTTGTAATGAATTTTGAAACGTCTTCAATACTGTCTTTGTTATTGCCGTCAATGGTGATAAATCCTTCGTAGCCGCGCTGGAGAGCCCACCAAAACCCCATGCGCAGTTGCGCGCCTTGTTTACCCAAGTCGCGTTTTGTCAATAAAGTATTCACCCCAAAACTTATTAACGGACCAGCCTCTGTGCATCCATCAGTTGATCCGCCATCGCAAATAATCATGTCGCAGAGTTTATCGATGCCGTGTTTTTGAGCAGCAGCTAACTCTTCTTGAATCCGTTTGTTTTCATTAATAATTGGGATTAAAAGGCAATACCGGGTCGATTTTGGCGCATATTCCTCGCATTCAAAACGAGGAATCCCTGTCATATGTTCATAGATCATAATAATATTTCTCTGATGTAGCAGATAATATTTTTTACAGTTTGCAGATCATCTGTTTTTTTCATTTCTATTGAAAAATAACGATCATAAGATAATCCTTTTAGGCGCCGGTGAATATCCCGGTTCTTAATCTCAGCAAGCATGGGCTCTGATATGTGAATATGGTTAACAATATCCATGTTCGCATCGAGTAAATCCAGATCTTCTTCATAGTTTATCATTGTGCCAAGGTCAATGTTTACTTTAACCCCTTCACAATGAATTTCCCGGCATATTTCAATGGCCTCAGTTGTTGTGTTGATGAAATTCGTGTTGTAATACGGCGGATTTGCTTCGATGGCAATGGTTGTGTGATGCAGATGAGCATATAACCCAATCTGATAAAAAAAATCAATGGCTATCGGCTTGAATTCAGGACCAGGTATATTTCTGTTGCGTGGACAACCAAAGACCATATTGGGACAGTGCAGGGTTTCTGCAAAGTGGATGGCTTTTTGGGTGTAATTTAAAAGGTTCGCTCTATCCTCTTCAGTACCAAAAATACTTTCATTTTTTCCATACCAGATGGATTGCATGGATGGAATTTCCAAACCATAGCGATTCTGCAAAAAAAGGACCCATTCTTTGGCTTCAGCCAGATGGTCATAGGGGGCTATTGGAAATAGCCGTGTAGGTGCGATTTCAAGCCCGGAAACACCCTGTTCGTTGAGGAATGCGTACATTTCCGAATCGTTTTCCAGGGCCCATGCAATGTTAGAAATTGCTAATTTCATATCACAATCACCTATCTTTCATGGCCCGCTGAAAGTTCATCAGCCACGAACCGGCATATGTCTGTCAAAACACGCTGTTTCTCGAAAATATAATCGTGACTTCCACCCAATTCTCTGGCATGTATGGTCTTAAAATTATATTCTGGAATATTTGGCGATATTTCATTTACAAATGTTTCACCTTTGACAGCCTTGTATATTTCATCAATGGATAAAGGTTCAACAGCCATGTTGACAAGGTTCAATTGATTTGATAACGCTGCTTGAATGTGTCCCCAAAGGCAGGCCAAATTGTAAAATTGATAAGTGGCCCTGCTATCAGTGAAGTTCAAAGCAGAAAATCCCATGCGCATAAAAGCCTGTTTAAGCGCATGGCGATCTTTATCATTTACCACACATTTATAAAAACCATTTTCCTGCAAGACATAGTTGGAGCGTATAAGAGGTTCAATTTTAGCCAGCTCTTGAAATTTTTTCTCGTTTAGTAAAGCTGGCAAAACATGAATCAGGTCATAAATAAAGTTCTTCTTGATATTTTTTCCAAACAAGCCAGGAAGGCGGACCACGAGATGGCAGTTAGTGTTCTGCCGAACCCATTCTTCCAGAAGATATCTGTTTGCCCCATATGGATGAAGCCCGTCAGTATCAATTGGCGTTGTTTCATCTACATTGACCGGGAACTTATAAACATCAATGGTTGAAATTAATATCAGTTGTTTGGGATTGATTTTTTTAATATTTTCAATAGCGTTGAGAATAATTTGGCGGTCTTCATCGGGCCGGTTGTTTGCTAGAAATTTTTCTGCCCGAACTCCTGAGTAGACACACAGATCGGGATTCAAACCAAATGCCTGATCAATATTGGTAGAATTAAAAAGCCCATCAAAGTGAAAACTGCTGTACAGGTTTGAACCTACAAAGCCAGTGTAACCAACTAAAATATTCATGCAAAAATTCCCGCTTTCCTAAAAGAATAGGGTGAAAACATGGCTCTGCTTTTCTTTACTCCTGTGGGCAGTCAATGCCCGGATAGCGATCAAGTTTCTACTCATATTATATCATTTTTTATTGCCGATCATGCAAAACCAGATGGGCAGCGCAATATTCAAAAACTTGAAAAGGCGTGCTGCTTACCACCTGGCTGCAGTAATGAATGCAATTTTATGACTGTTCAGGTAGGCCAGTGTGCAGGGAAAATGTTCGAAGTTGTTTGATTGCAACAGTTTTACAACACAATATGTCCGGCGAAGGGCTGAGAGGTCGATTTCTGTGATGCGAGAACGAGCGCCACCAACGGTTGCCGTGTTGGTGACTTTTTAGATAAGTCCAGTAATTTCTATCCCATCCATCCTCAATTACCAATCTTTTTATGTTGCATATTGTAGATGAGGTGTTTGATTGCAAAATATCTGTGTAACAGGGGATGGAAAATCTGCTTTCAAGGCAGGCAATTTAACCATCAGAGAAAATCTCTTGAAAAACACCTCCCTCTGATTCTTCCAGAGGGAGGTGTTCGTATCTATCTTATCAAGCGCGCAGTTTGGCGCCCAGGTCCTGCTCCAGGCGGCGGATGATGCGCTGGCGCACCTGCTGGGTGTCGCTGTCGGTGAGGGTGCGGTCGGGGAGCTGGTAGGTGAGGCTGTAGGCCAGGCTCTTCTTGCCAGCGCCGAGCTGCTCGCCGCGGAAGATGTCGAACAGGCGCACCGCGGTCACCAGCTTGCCGCCGGCGGCGCGGATGGCTTCTTCCACCACCGCGGAGGGGGTGCTTTCATCCACCACCACGGCCAGGTCTTCCAGAACGGGCGGGAACACCGGCACAGACTGGGCCAGCACACGGGCCGGGCGGCAGCCGTTGAAGCGTTCCAGGTAAAGCTCGGCGGCCAGCACCGGGGCGCTGCTGGCGCCTAGGTCGTAATGAGCGCGCACCAGGGGGTGCAGTTCGCCCATCACGCCCAGCACCACATCACCTGCGCGGATCTCGGCGCATTTGCCGGGATGGTAGCTGGAAGCGGCGGCGGGGGTGTAGGTGACGCCGGAAATGTGCAGGCTGTCGAGCAGGCTTTCGATGACGGCCTTGAGATCATAGAAATCGAGGTTGGCGGACGGCGCGCCATCCCAGCCAGCCAGGTCGCGCTTGCCGGTCATGGCAATGGCCAGGCGGGTGGGCTCATCGGGCAGGGGATCGTCATCGCGGGGGAAGAAGACGGGACCGATTTCGAAGAAGGCCAGGTGTTCGCGCAGGCGGGCGTTGCGCTCCACAATTTCCATCACCGAAGCCAGCAAATGGCGGCGCATCAGGCTGCGCTCGGGGGCAATGGGGTTTTTGAGGGTGATGTAGGGTCCGGGGGCCTCGGCGCCGGGCGGCAGAATGCGCGCCTCGCGCTCCACGCAGGTCAGGCGATAAGTGATCACCTCCTGCAAACCCAGCACCACCAGCTGCTCGCGCACCTTGGCTTCGGTTTCAAGCACCGGGTTGGGGTGCATGGGCGGCAGGGCATCGGTCATGCGGCGGGCGGGGATGTTATCGTAGCCGTAAATACGCGCCACTTCTTCCAGCAGGTCCGCTTTGCCGACCACGCCTTCGCCCACATCCAGACGGTGAGGCGGTGTTTTGGCCATCACGCTGCTGCCTTCAACGGTGCAGGTGAAATCGAGGCGGCGCAGCAGGGCGGCAATTTCGGCGGCGCTGAGCTGAATGCCCAGAATGCGCGTCACATCGGCCTCGCTGAGAGTCACCACCGGGTCGGTGACCGGCGCGGGGTAGCTGTCGATGAGGCCGGAGGCCACCACGCCTTCGCCCCAGTCGCTCATGCGTTTGAGGCAGAGCTGCACGCCCCAGGGAGCCAGTTCGGGGTGGATGCCGCGGCTGAAGCGGTAGGCGGCCTCAGACTGCAGGCGCAGGTAGGAGACCGTCTTGCGGATATTGATGAAATTCCACGAGGCGCCCTCGAGTAAAATGTTGCGCGTAGCTGACGTCACTTCGCTTTCCTGCCCACCCATCACGCCGGCGATGGAGAGCGCGCCGGCTTCATCGCACACCAGCACGGTGAAGGGTTCGAGGGCGCGGTCCACATCATCCAGCGTGGTCAGGTGTTCGCCGGGGTTGGCTGTGCGCGTGATGATGACCGGGGGCTTGCCGCCTGCGCGCTGCAGCAGCACATCGTAATCGAAGGCGTGCAGCGGCTCGCCCAGTTCGAGCATCAGGTAATTGGTGGCATCCACCACATGGTTGATCGGGCGCATGCCGGCCAGGCGCAGGCGCAGCTGGATTTTATAGGGGCTGGGCTGCGGGGTGACGTTTTCGATCAGGCCGAGGACGAAGCGTGGGTTGAGCTCGGGGTTGGTAATTTTGATGGAGGCGCGTCCGGCAATGGCCGGCCCCGCCGGATGGAAATCTGCCGGGGGCAGGCGCAGTTCGCGGCCGGTCATGGCGGCCACTTCGCGCGCCACGCCCACCACGCAGGCATTGCGGATCATATTGGGCAGAATGCTGATTTCGAAGACGGCATCGCCCATGTAGTCCACCAGCGGCATGCCCGTGGGCGCATCGGCGTCGAGAAGGATGATGCCTTCGTGCTCATCAGAGATGCCCAGTTCCTTTTCCGAGCAGACCATCGAATAGGACTCGATGCCGCGGATTTTGGCGCGTTTGAGGGTGGTGAGCACCTGGCCGGGCTGGTGGCCGTCGTAGATGCGGGCGCCTTCGCGGGCATAGGCCACTTTGAGCGGGGTGGGCAGGGGGCCGGTGCCGCGGTATTGGAAGAGGTTGGGGGCGCCGGTGAGCACCACCTGCTCTTTAATGCCGTCATTCAGGTGGCAGAGCACCAGACGGTCGGCATTGGGGTGCGGCATCACTTCGTCAATTTGAGCGACGACAATTTTATCCGCTTCCCAGGTCAGGCCGTTGATTTTGAATTCATGCTGGCTGCTGGTTTCAGCCGCCAGGCCAACCAGTTGAATGGAATCGACTTCCAGGCCGGCGCGGGTGAGCACACGGGCCAGGTCTTCGACCGAAAGGTCGATATCAACATAATCTTTGAGCCAGGAAAGAGGTAGTTTCATGAGAACTGCTCCAGGAAACGAACATCATTGGACCAGAAATAGCGGATATCTTCAATGCCGTAGCGCAGCATGGACATGCGTTCAGGGCCCATGCCGGCGGCGAAGCCGCTCCATTCGCTCGGGTCATAGCCGCCGTTCTGCAGCACCACCGGGTGGACCATGCCGCAGCCGAGAATTTCGAGCCAGCCCGAATTTTTGCACACGGCGCAGCCTTTGCCGCCGCAGACAAAACATTCCACATCCATTTCGCCCGAGGGCTCGGTGAAGGGGAAATAGGAGGGGCGCAGGCGGGTGCGCACATTATCGCCGTAAATGCGGCGGGCCAGGTCGGTGAGGGTGCCTTTCAGGTCGCCGAAGGTGATGTTGCGGCCGACCACCAGCAGTTCCACCTGGTTGAACTGGATTTCAGAGCGCGCGCTGGTCTGTTCATAGCGGTAGCACATGCCGGGCAGGGCCACGCGAATGGGTTCGGGGGCGCGCTGGCGCATGGCGCGCACCTGGCCGGGCGAGGTGTGGGTGCGCAGCAGGGTGCCGGGGCGGGTGGTGTGGAAGGTGTCCCACATATCGCGGGCCGGATGGTAGGCAGGGATGTTGAGCAGCGAGAAGTTGTAATCGTCGGTTTCAACTTCGGGCGTGCGGAAAATCTGAAAGCCCATTTCGGCCAGAATGGTGTAGATGGTTTCGAGGGCGCGGCTTTCGGGGTGCATGCGCCCGCGCGGCTGGGGGCGGCCCGGCAGGGTCACATCCAGTTTTTCCTGCTGCAGGGCGCGCTGCAGGGCCTGTTCTTTGATGGCCTGGCTGCGGATGGCAAAGGCGCTTTCGAGCGCCAGCTTCACCTGGTTGGCGCGCTGACCAATGGCCGGGCGGATCTCTTTGGGGGCCTGGCCAAGCTGGCTGAAGGCCTGCATGACGGCCGAGCTGCGCCCAAGATGGGCGGTTTTCCAGGCCTGCAGGGCCGCTTCGTCGCCAGCCTGTTCAAGGGCAGGCAGCGCCGCAGCCTGAGCCTGGTCGAGACGGGTAAAAATCTCATGGTCTTCTGACATCGGTCACCTCCAATAAAATTCTGCTTGTGCTTCTGGCTGTCAGGCCTGGCCTTCGGGCAAAAGGCGCGGCAGTCAGGGGTTAACAAAAAAACGCCCATCCCAACAAGGGACGGGCGAAAACCCGCGGTACCACCCTTATTGGCTGCACGGCGAAGCGCAGCCCACTTTGAGCCAGCCGCCCAGGGGGCGAGTGGCCTTCCGGGTAACGGTGGAAAACCGGCTCAGACTAATGGCCCTGACGGGCGTTCACCTGAGCAGCTCGGGAGGGAACTTCGGCCGGGTTCAGTCTCGCACGGGTCTCAGTCTGCGCCCTGTGCGTCCCTGTCGGCTTCTGCCGGCGTACTTTCCTCCGTCAATGCTGTTTGGCGGATCCATTATGGTGGGGCGAGTGGGGGTCGAACCCACACGGTATTACCCGACGGATTTTAAGTCCGTTGCGTCTGCCTATTCCGCCATCGCCCCTGAACCGTATAGTCTCATTTTACCCCAAGCTGGGGATTCGTCAAGACAAATTTACACCTGATTCACAGGGTGGATCAATCTGTGAGCTCTTTAAGCTTCTGTTCAGGTAAATTGATTGGTGGGGTATCCGGTTATCCATCTGATCATTTAACAGCAGGCGATTGGAGCATGAAAAAAACGGTTATTCCGGCGCCAACTTGTTTTATCCTTCGTTTTCTTTTAGAATAAAAGGAGTAACTACTCAGCCGGGTCTTTTTTTGAACCGCCAAGTGTGCTAAGGCCGCAAAGGAAGAAAAAAAGATCAAAATCTGCTTTCTTTGGCTGTCTCACCTGCCCTCTTGCCTTCAAGAAGCGGAGGCGCTACTGCGGGCCTGCCCCGCTCCTGCGGAGGGCGTGGTCTTCGCGGTAAAAAATGGTTTCAATTTTGCGGCAGAAAATTAACCGCCAAGCGCGATCATCTTCGAGGACTGCTCCCCGTAGTAACGGGGGGCAAACCTGAGCAGACATTAAAAGGAAATGATATTTATTGGTGAAGGTCAGGTGAGCGGCGAATGTGGATGCGTGTGAAACGTGACGGGTTGCTGCTGTTGGGATTCCTAATTCTTTTTGGAGGATTCCTGATGCTGATTCCGTGGGCGCTGCAGGCCTCAGGCGGAACGGCCGCGGCCACCCCATCGCCCGCCTCCATTTACCAGGGCAAAAAAATTGCCTGGGTAGATTCTTATGCGCCTGATTATGACTGGTCCCAAGAGCTTGAAGCCGGGCTGGCTTCTGTGCTCAACCCGACGGGTGTGGAATGGCAGATATTCCGCCTGGATATGAAACGCAATCCATCAGAAGAATATGCAGTGAAAAAAGCCGCAGAAACGGCCGAAAAAATCAACGCCTATGCGCCCGATGTGATCATTGCCACAGACGACAACGCCCAGCAATGGCTGATTGTGCCGTATTTTGCCACAGGCACGGTGCCGGTGGTGTTTGCCAGTGTGAACTGGGACGATTCAGAATATCATTTCGAGCCGGAACATGTCACCGGCATGGTGGAGGTGCACCTGGTGCCGCAGCTGATGGGTCAGCTTGATGTGCTCAGCCAGGGAAGCCGGGTGGGCATTGTGGCTGTGGATGACATCACCGAGCAGAAAAATATCGAATATTACAACCGCTATTTTGACCGGCAGTTGCAAATTTTTTGGGTTGAAGAGAAAACCCAGGCTGAATACCAGCGCTTATTTCTGCAGGCGCAGGCACAGACTGATGTGGTGCTCATTGGCAGCAATGCGGGCATTGGGGATTGGGATGAAGCGGCGGCGCGGGCATTTTTTATTCAAAGCACGGAAAAGCCGACCGGATCGTTTTTGCAGTGGATGGCGCCTTACGCCCTGATCACCCTGGCAAAGAGCGGTCAGGAAGAAGGCAGTTGGGCAGCCGAAACCGCCCTGCGCATTTTACAGGGCACCTCAGTGCAGGAAATTCCGGTCACCCGCAACCGCACCGGGAGATTATGGATTAACCTGGATATTGCCGAGAAATTGAAAGTGGTTTTTTCACCTTACGTGCTGAAGCATGCCGAGGTGATTGATCGCGAGGCACCATGATTCGCCGCATCTGGAATTCCATTCCTGGAAGGTTTGCCATTGGCTTTGGCATGGTGCTGGTGTTGATGATGGTGTTCTTTCTCATATCGTTCAACCAGATGATGGCTGTTAATGCGGCTGCGCAAAAGATCACCCCGCTGGGTAACCAGATCTACAGCCTGAATAATTTTGCTGTGCAGACCATGCTGCTGGAAACCAGTTTCGACCGTTACCTGGTGATCGGCGGAGTGATGGACCGTGACGCGATGATGGAGGCGATGAAGAATCTGGAACGCAGCCTCATGCAGGCGCAGTTTGAGGATCCTTTTAAAGCCGATATGATGAGTGAACTTGGAAATTTGAGAGATGCTCTGGAAAAAATTGCATCCATTTCAGATGACCGGTTAAGCCGCAGTCGCAGTATAAATGAAGGCGCCATTACGGTGTACGGGCATTTGAACAGGATCAAATCGGCCACGCGTGACCTGGTCAGGCAAACCAATGAAAATCTGAACACCATGACCCTGCTGCAGCAGTCCACCATTAACCGGGTGGTCAGCCAGTTTGTGGTGCTTACTGCAGCGCTGGTGCTTATCCTGCTGGGTTCGCTGTGGTGGATTTCGGCCAACTTCGTCCGGCCGCTGACCCTTCTTTCACATGCGGTGGCAGCCTTTGCAGGTGGCGACCTGACGGCACGGGCCGATGTATTCAGGCAGGATGAGATTGGCCGTCTCGCTCAAATTTTCAATCATATGACGGAGCAGATTCAAGAACAGGTAACCCACTTACAGCAGCAGGCTGAGGATCTGGCGGCTGCCGAAGAAGAGCAGCGCAACCTGAACCTGGAACTGGAAGAGCGGGTGGCGCGGCGCACCGCACAATTGCAGGCGGCCAACCAGGATCTGGAAGCCTTTTCCTATTCCGTTTCGCACGATTTACGCGCCCCGCTGCGCTCCATCGGCGGATTCAACCGGATTCTCCTGGAAGATTACAGTGAAAAAATGGATGATAGGGGCCAGGAATATTTACACCGCGTGGATAAAAACGTGGCGCGAATGGAACAGCTCATTGAGGGGCTGCTGACGCTCTCTCGCCTTACCCGCGCGGAAATGGAGATGAAAAAGGTGAATTTGAGCGCGCTGGTGGAGGAATGCGCCGCTGAGGCGGGCTCGGCAGACCCGGTGCGGAAGGTGGACTGGCTGATTCAGCCCGAACTGAACGTGAATGGCGATGAACGCCTGCTGCGGGCTGCCGTGCAGAATCTGGTGGACAATGCCTTCAAGTTCACGGCAAAGGCAGCCGCGGCGCGGATTGAATTTGGCCTTTTAACCGTGGATGAAGCTGAGGGGCGCTGGAAACAGGGCAGCCCGGTTTATTTTATCCGCGACAACGGCGCTGGTTTTGATATGGCTTACGCCGGGCGGCTGTTTCAGGTGTTTCAACGCATGCACACCCAGGATGAATTTCAGGGAATTGGCATTGGCCTGGCCACAGTTAAACGCATCATCAACCGTCACGGCGGGAAAATTTGGGCGGAAGGACAGCCGGGACAGGGGGCCACATTCTATTTTACGTTGAATTAGTGCAAAAAAGCCAGGCGGCTTTGCCCGCATTTCAGAGCTTGGGCAGGTCGCGCTTCCAGATGCGGCGGCGCAGCTTGGCGTAGGTGGAGGTGAGGTGCACCCATGAGGCTGAGAGCTGGGCCTGAGGGTGGGCTTTCAGCAGGGCATCCTTGAGTTCGGCAGGATTGTGAAAATCGGGCAGCAGCAGGGTGGCGCGGCCCACTTCGAGCAGCGAATGGGCATCAGACCCGGCCGTGCCGGGCAGGTTGTGTTTGGCGGCAAAAGCCTGAGCCAGTTCGTTGGTGCGTTTGCGCAGGCAGCGCGCATTGAAGGTTTCGACGGCATCCACCAGAGGGGCAATTTCCAGCAGGTCAGGCAAGGCCCAGGCACCTTTGCGCAGGCGGTCATAGGGATGGGAGACGCTGATGAAGGCGCCCTGTTCGCGCAGACGGCGGATGGCCTCGAGCGGAGGCAGGTTTTTGGGCACCTGCTCCACCACAAAAAAGGCCAGCAGCTCGCCTTTGAGGGTCATGATCTCTTCGCCGACAATGACGCGCCCGGGGTCGAGTTTTTGCGCGTGCAGGGCGCCCTGAATGCTGTTGTGGTCGGTGATGGCGAGGCGGTCAATGCCTTTTTTGCGGCAGGCCGCCAGCAGGTCTTCCACCCGCATCAGGCTGTCTTTGGAGTAAAGGGTATGGCAGTGAAATTCAGCGCGCACCAGGTCTGGCATCTTTAATGCACCTTTCCGGAGGAAAATAGGCTGGCTAAAGGACAAAAATGATTATACCGCTTTTGGCCTTATACGATATAATTTATGGAATGGGATCTGAACATGGACAATAAACCTCAACATGCAACTTTTATCGGGCTGGGCCTGGTGATGGCCTTTTTGGGCTGGGCCGGGCTGGCCCTGGTGGTGCAATATACGCTGCCCACCCTGGGGCCGCGCTGGCTGTTTTTTGCCTTGCTGGTTTTGGCGCTGAGCGGCACCAGCCTGCCGGTGGTTTATTTCCTGCACATTCGTTTTCCATCCACGCCGCCGGTGGAAGGCGATGTGGTGCTGCGCCAGTCCATCTGGTTTGGCGTCTATGGCGGCATTCTGGCCTGGCTGCAAATGGGGCGGGTGCTCAGCCTGGTGCTAGGACTGGTGCTGCTGGGCATTTTTATTTTGATTGAAGCGCTGCTGCGCATTTGGGAGCGCTCGCGCTGGAAGCCAAAGTGACCCTGATTTATGGCCGCGCCTTCCTTAAGAGACCTGCCTTCCGTAGAAGCGCTGCTGCAAATGGATGCCGCAGCGCATCTGGTTTCTCTTTATGGACGCGCTCTGACGGTGGATGCCCTGCGAGCTGCCCTGGCGGCGGCGCGGCAGGCGCCTGATTTACAGATCCCTTCCGCAGAACAATTAATGGACCGGGCTGGCGCCCTGCTGCAAAGCTGGCTGGCGCCAACCCTGCGCAGTGTGATCAATGCCACCGGGGTGGTGCTGCACACCAACCTGGGGCGCGCGCCCCTCAGCCGGGCGGCCCTGCAGGCTGTGCAGCAGGCCGGCGAAGGCTACGCCACGCTGGAGTTTGACCTGGAGCGCGGCGCGCGCGGTGCGCGCAGCCTGCATGCCGAAACCCTGCTCACCCGCCTGACCGGCGCCGAAGCCGCGCTGGTGGTGAACAACAATGCGGCGGCGGTGCTGCTCATTTTGAGCGCCCTGGCCAAAGGCAAACGCGCGGTGATTTCGCGCACCCAGCTGGTTGAAATTGGCGGCGGTTTCCGCGTGCCCGATGTGATGCGCCAATCGGGGGCAAAGCTGATGGAAATTGGCGCCACCAACCGGGTGCATCTTGAGGATTATGAGGCGGCTCTGGCTGGCGGAGGCCAGCTGGTGCTGCATGCCCATCCCTCCAATTTTCGCATCATCGGCTTCAGCGGCGAACCGGCCCTGGCCGAAGTGGCGGCGGCTGCACACCGCACCGGCTGCCTGATGGTAGACGATCTGGGGTCGGGCGCTTTGCTGGATACGGCGCGCTGGGGTCTGGCCCACGAACCCACGGTGATGGAGTCGCTGGCGGCCGGTGCGGATATCGTCTGTTTTTCGGGCGATAAACTGCTGGGCGGACCGCAGGCGGGCATCATTTTGGGGCAGGCTGAGCTGATCAGCCGGCTGAAAAAACACCCCCTGATGCGCGCCGTGCGCCCGGATAAACTCTGCCTGGCGGCGCTGGCTGCCACCCTGACCCACTATCTGAAGGGTGAGGCTGAGCGCGAGGTGCCGGTGTGGCGCATGATTGCCGCCGAGCCCGGCGCACTGCAGGCACGCGCCTGCCAGTGGGCGCAAACCCTGGGATTGGGTGAGGTGCTGGCCGGCGAATCAACCATTGGCGGCGGCAGCCTGCCCGGCGAAACCCGCCCCACCTGGCTGTTGGCGCTGCCGCCCGGCCGCGCCAACCGTCTGCTGGCGGACCTGCGCGCCGCTGATCCGCCGGTGATTGCCCGCATTGAAGCGGAGCGTGTGGTTCTGGACCCGCGCACCGTTTTGCCTGAACAAGACGGCCCCCTGCTGGCCGCACTCAACCGGCTGCTGGCCGGACATCATTGATGGAATCTGGAGCCTATGAAAACTGATCTCGATTGTCTCATGCAATCTGTGGATGCCGACGCCATGCTGGTGGTTGGCGCTGCCTCGCATAACCCGGCCATGTATTACTTCACCGGCGGCGGACACATTTCTCAGGCTGATTTAATCAAGAAGCGCGGCGAAGCCCCGGTGCTGTTTCATGGACCAATGGAACGCGACGAGGCCGCCAAAACCGGCCTGCGCATTGTTTCCTACAACAGCTATCCCTGGAAAGACCTGCTGGAACGGGCGGGCGGTAACACCACCCAGGCCATGGCCCTGCGCTATCAGATGATGTTTAAAGAAGCCGGTGTGGAAAGCGGCAAGGTGCTGCTTTACGGCCGCACAGATGTGGGCCAGGTGTTTGCCGTGCTGAGCGCCCTGCAGGCATTGATGCCTGGCCTGACCTTTATGGGAGATGTGGACGGCCTGGTGCTGATCAAGGCGCGCGAAACCAAGAGCCCTGAAGAAGTGGAACACATCCGCCGCATGGGCAAAATCACCACCACCGTGGTGGGGCGAGTGGCCGATTATCTCAAAGCGCAAAAAGTGGAAGGCGACCACCTGGTGGACGAAACCGGCCGCACCCTGGTGCTGCGCGATGTGAAACAGCGTATTGAACTGTGGCTGGCTGAGCTTGGCGCTGAAAACCCCGAAGGCACCATTTTTGCCATCGGCGCGGATGCCGGCGTGCCGCACAGCAGCGGCAACCCCGACGACGTGCTGCGCCTGGGCGCCCCGATCGTTTTCGATATTTATCCCTGCGAAGCGGGCGGCGGCTATTTTTATGATTTCACCCGCACCTGGTGCCTGGGCTTTGCCCCTGAACCTGTGCAAAAACTGTATGATGAAGTGAAGAGCGTCTATGACCGGGTGGTGAGTGAATTGAAGGCTGGCGAGCCTGCCAGCCGCTACCAGCAGCTCACCTGTGAGCTGTTTGAAGCCATGGGGCACCCCACCGTGCTGCACACCCCCGAAACCACCGACGGCTACTGTCACTCGGTGGGCCACGGCCTGGGCCTGCAGGTGCACGAAAAACCCGCCATTCGCACCGGCGCAGCCAACCCCGATTACCTGGTGCCCGGCTCGGTGTTCACCATTGAACCCGGCCTGTACTACCCTGGAAAGGGCATGGGCGTGCGCATCGAAGATACCTACTGGGTGGCTCCGGATGGGAAGATCGAAGTGCTGGCCGAGTTCCCTTATGATTTGATTTTGCCCGTAGGAAAATAAGCATGGGAAACAAGCCTGAAACCATTTTACCGCCCGGACGGGTGCTGGGGATTGAATCAAGCTGCGATGAAACCGCCGCAGCGATTGTTGAGAACGGACGGGTGCTGCTTTCGAGCGTGGTGGCCAGCCAGATTGACCTGCATGCGCGCTACGGCGGCGTTTTTCCCGAGGTTGCCTCGCGCCAGCACATCAAGACCATTCAGGCGGTGGTGGATCAGGCTTTGCAGCAGGCGCATTTGCGCCTCTCAGACCTGGATGCCATTGCGGTGACGCGCGGCCCGGGACTGGCTGGTTCGTTGGTGGTGGGCCTGAACATGGCCAAGGGGCTTGCCCTGGCCACAGGCCTGCCGCTGGTGGGCGTGAACCACCTGGAAGGGCATATCTATTCCGCCTGGGTGTACCCGGCGGAGGCGGCTGCCCCGCCGCCGGAACCGCAGTTCCCCCTGCTGGTGCTGCTGGTTTCTGGCGGACACAGCGAGTTGAACCTGGTGACCGGGCACCTGAAATACAAACGTCTGGGCGGCACCCTGGATGACGCCGCCGGCGAAGCCTTTGACAAGGTGGCGCGCCTGCTGGGGCTGCCTTATCCCGGCGGACCTTCTATTCAAAAGGCGGCGGCTGAAGGCGATCCCAAAGCCTTCCCCTTCCCGCGCGCGCGCCTGGATAATTCGTGGAACTTCTCTTTCAGCGGTTTGAAGACGGCTGTGCTGCGCACGGTGCGCACTTTGGAAAGCGAAGGGCGCACCCTGCCGGTGAAAGACCTGGCGGCCAGTTTTCAGGCGGCGGTGGTGGATGTGCTGCTGACCAAAACCCTGCAGGCGGCGCAAATGCACCATGCGCGGCAGATTTTGGTGGCGGGGGGCGTTTCGGCCAACCGCGCCCTGCGCGACGCCTTCCTTTCGCAGAAGGATTTTCCGGTGCATATTCCCTCCCTTTCATTGTGCACAGATAACGCCGCCATGATCGCATCGGCGGGTTATTTCCGCTTTGCCCTGGGGCAGCGCGACAGCCTGGACATGGATGCCATGCCCACCTGGCCGCTTTCATAGGCTGCTGCGATGGGTGAAAAATTTCTCAACGATGTCATTGCCGCGGCAGTGCAGCGGGCTTTCAAAGCCCTGCACCTGCCGGTGGAAATGATCTTTTTCGGGGGCGAAGCAGATGCTGACACGCGCCGCCTGCTGGAAGAGGTGGCGGGCCTGTCAGATTTGATTGGCCTGAGCGTTTTTGATTTTGAGCAAAGCAGCGACCAGGCAGCCCGGTACCATGTTCAGCGCGCACCCTGCCTGGTGGTGGCGGCTAAAGACGGCGAGCTGCTTACCGATTACGGCATCCGCTTTTCAGGCACGCCTTCCGGCCATGAATTCACCACCCTGATTAACGACCTGGTGATGGTTTCAAACCGCCATTCGGGCCTCAGCCAGGAAACCTGCGAATTTTTGAAGGGATTGGAAAAACCGGTGCTGCTGCAGGTATTTCTCACCCCAACCTGCCCGGCCTGCCCGCGGGCGGTGGTGCTGGCGCATCAGTTTGCCCTTGAAAGCCCGCTGGTGCAGGCTGAAGCGGTGGAAGTGCTGGAATTTCCAGAACTGGCCAAGCAGCATAAGGTGATGGGCGTGCCGCACACGGCCATCAACGGCGGGGTGGGGCTGCCCATCATCGGCGCAGTGCCTGAGGGCCACCTGGTGAATGAGATCCGCAAGGCGCTGGAGGGCCAGGCATGAACAGCGAAGGGCCAGAGAATCTATCTTTCAGACGGGCCAGCGTGGATGAAACCCCGGCTCTGGCTGAACTGGTGGGGCGGGTTTTTGACGCCTTCGTGGCCGCCGATTTCACCCCCCAGGGCGTGATGGAGTTCCGCAGTTTTATTGCGCCAGAAAAAATGGCGGCCCGCATGGCAGCTGAAAGCACTGTTTATGTGGCGCATTCAGGCGAAGCGCTGGCCGGAATGGTTGAATTGAATCACCCGGAACATATTGCCTTGCTGTTTGTGGATCAGGCCTACCAGGGGCAGGGGGTGGCGCGCGCGCTGCTGGGACTGTGCATCAGCGAGGCGCGGTTGCACCAGCCCGGGCTGCCTGAAATGACGGTGAATGCCTCGCTTTACGCGGTGGAAGCTTACCAACGGCTGGGTTTTGAACGCACCGGTGCTGAGCAGGAAAAAAATGGGCTGCGCTTTGTGCCCATGCGCCTGCGCCTGATTTGACCGCGGCTGAGACGACGCGTTATTTGAGATGAAGCGACAAAAAACGCCCGCGCAAAGGGGCGTTTTTGGGGTTGAGCCTGGACTAGCTGAGCAGTTCGCCCAGTTCGCCAAAAATGGCATTCATCTGTCGCTCATCGCGCACATTTTGGGTGAGGAGGAAGATGCGGCAGCGATCCGTATAGCCCCAATCGTGCAGCACATTGGGAATGGATCCGGTTTTGTGGTGGAAGGTGAGACTGTCGCGAGGGACGTTGCGCAGCAGCAGGCTGGTGTCGTCATTGACGGCGAACATGGGGTCCACCCAGGCTTTTTCTTCGGCGCGCAGGCTCTCCATCAGACTGTAAAAATGGATGCAGTCGGCTGCCGAAACATAATTATCTAAGCCGCGGGCGCGGGCGGCGTAATCGAAGAGCTTGCGTTCAATGCGCGTGCCGCCGGCCAGCTTGAGGCGACTGCGGAAGGTCTCATTGAGGCGCTGCAGGCCAATGCGCCGGATGATCAGATTGGTGCAGAGGTTATCTGACAGGGCAATCATCATCAGCAGCACATCCTGGTAGGTGAGGCAGGGGGTGGCGAGCAGCCATGAAAGCCCGGCGCCCTGCACGGGCGGCTCGGCTTTCATGTCGCACAGGGCGCGGCGGTCCAGCAGGCCTTCCCGTTCCAGCATCACCCACGAGAGAAGAATGGGAATTTTGATGATGGAAGCTGAATAAAAGAGATCATGATTCTGATAAAAGAAGGGCGGCTTGCCGGTTTTTTGCACATAAAGGGCAAATTGGGCCCCACTTTTATCCAGAAGTTCGCCAATATGGTGTAAAATTAGATGATCCATTGACCTGACCTCACTGCGTGATGAAAGGAATTTTACCACAATGACCTGGGAAACTGTTTTGAATATTGCGGCGATCCTGGTGTTTACCCTGGTTTCAGGCTGGGGTGATGCTCAGGGTTTTCTGCATTCAGCGAAGGTCTGGGATCAGGGACAGTTTGTAGGCCGCGAGGCGTTATTTTCGGCGGGCGGATTTATTCTGGGGGTGGGCGCCTATTGGGTTGTCATCCGCTTTCTGCAGGGCTTTGGAATTACTTCTCCAGAAGTGCAGACAGTGGGCTGGTTTGTCGTGACCATGGTCGCGCTGGCGCTGACCAGCGGCGACTTTTTCAAATGGCCGACCCTCGATCAGGCGGTAGGCATTCTGCTGCTGGTGGGAGTGGGCTGGTTAATGTTCCGCAATCACGGTTAAACCGGTTACAAAAACCTTTTCTTTAAGAAGGAGGCGTGTGCGGCGCTGTGACGGATACCTGTTGCCTGGCGGCCCATCCTGGCGGATGGCAAGCGGAGCCCTTCTGGGGGAGGGTGATCCCCCTACTGGAGTAGTACTCCAGTATCGACACAGCACCCCTAACATATGACGATGATCCTGTTTTTTAACTACTCCTTTGACAGTGTTCTAAATTCAGAGTATACTGATGGTGACGTGTAAGCATCATCGCCGAAAAAAGGTATGCTCACTAATAACGATCCGATTTTATTTTTCTTCCAAGGATAGCATGCATGGCTGAAATAATAAACGTGCAAGGCCTTGAGACACACTTTCGCACCCGCGAAGGTACTGTCCATGCCGTTAATGGTGTTTCCTTCAAAGTGAATGAGGGAGAGACCCTGGGCGTCGTTGGGGAAAGCGGTTGCGGCAAGAGTGTGACAATGATGTCCATGCTCCGCCTCATTCCCACCCCTCCGGGCAAAGTGGTAGCCGGTCAGGCCATTTTTAATGGCAAAGACCTGCTCAAAATGTCGAATGATGAGATCCGCCATGTGCGCGGTTCGCAAATCAGCGTCATTTTCCAGGACCCAATGACCTCCTTCAACCCGGTGCTGACCATCGGCCGCCAGGTGGCGGAACCGCTGGAAGTTCACATGGGCATGAATCGCAAGCAGGCGTACGAACGTGTGGCTGAGATGCTGCAGCTGGTGGGCATCCCCAACGCCAAGGAACGCCTGAACGATTATCCGCATCAATTTTCGGGCGGCATGCGCCAGCGCGTGATGATCGCCATGTCGCTGACCTGCAACCCGCAGCTGCTCATCGCCGACGAACCCACCACCGCTCTGGATGTGACCATTCAGGCGCAGATTGTGGAACTGGTGAAGCGCCTGCGCGATGAATTTGGCATGGCCATCGTCTGGATCACCCACGATCTGGGCATTGTGGCCGGCATGGCCGACCGCGTGGCGGTGATGTACTCTGGTTACATCATCGAAACGGCCCCGGTGAAGGAACTGTATGCCAACCCCATGCATCCTTACGCCCTGGGCCTGCTGGGCAGCCTGCCCCGTCTGGATGAGACCGAGCGCCAGCGCCTGACATCCATTGAAGGCATTCCGCCCGTGTTATACAACACCCCCACTTTCTGCCCGTTTGCGCCCCGCTGCCGCTACAAAATCGAGCGCTGCTCGCACGAAAACCCGCAATTGCAACTGGTTGGACCCGACCACTGGTCGGCTTGCTGGGTGGATCCCAAAACAGGAAAGGCGCGCGCATGAGCAACCATAACAACCAAGAAGTTCTGCTCAAGGTTGAAAACCTTGTCAAACATTTCCCCATCATGAAAGGCATCCTGATTCAGCGTCAGGTGGCCGCTGTGCATGCGGTGGATAATGTTTCGTTTGAAGTGCGCCGCGGCGAAACCGTTGGCCTGGTCGGCGAATCGGGCTGCGGCAAATCCACCACCGGACGCGCCATTCTGCAGCTCCACAAGCCCACCTCGGGCAAGGTGCTGTTTGAAGGCAACGACCTGGTCAAGATGAAGGGCGAAACACTGCGCAAGATGCGCCGCAAAATGCAGATGATCTTCCAGGATCCTTATGCCAGTCTGAACCCGCGCATGACCATCGGCGAAATCATCGGTGAACCGCTGCTGATCCATAACCTGGCCTCGCGCAAGGAATCGGAAGAAAAAGTTGAGGAACTGCTCAAGCTGGTGGGCCTGAACCCCGCCTACGCCAACCGTTATCCGCACGAATTTTCGGGCGGCCAGCGCCAGCGCGTGGGTGTGGCGCGCGCGCTTTCGCTGCAGCCCTCGCTCATCGTCTGCGATGAACCCATTTCGGCCCTGGATGTGTCCATTCAGGCGCAGGTGATCAACCTGCTGGAAGATTTGCAGGCACAGTTCAACCTGACCTACCTGTTTATTGCCCACGATCTTTCGATGGTGCGCCATATCTCCAACCGCGTGGCGGTGATGTACCTGGGCAAGATCGTGGAATTTGCCGACCGCGATGATCTTTATCTGAATCCGCTTCATCCTTACACCCAGGCGCTGCTTTCAGCCGTGCCAGTGCCTGACCCCGTGATTGAAGAGAAGCGCAAACGCATCATCCTGCAGGGCGACGTGCCCTCACCCGTGCGCCCCCCGTCTGGCTGCCGCTTCCGCACCCGCTGCCCCCTGGCGGCCGATATTTGCGCGCAGCAGGAACCTGAATTCCGTGAAATGACGCCCGATCACCGGGTGGCATGCCATATGGTTAAATGAAATCATCTTGAAATAAGAAGGAGGTGATGTTATCACACAAGATGAAGCACCGCTTTCTGAAATGGGTTTACCAAAACACACTCTTTTTATTCGAAACTTTCTGGAGGAGAAACACATGCGTTCCAAATTGTTTGCAGTCCTGTCTCTTCTGATCGTGGCGAGCATGGTTCTGGCGGCCTGCCAGACCCCCACTCCCGAGGTCAAAGAAGTTGTCAAGACCGTTGTCGTCGAAAACAAGGTCGTTGAAACTGTTGTGGTCGAAAAAGCAGGCGAGACCACTGTCATTACCGCCACCCCCGCTCCCGCGGCTCCTGTGGCCAAGGAAGCCCTCCTGCGCATCAACCTGGGCACCTACCCTGACATCATCGACCCGCAGAAGTCGTCCTTCGTGAACGAAATCGGCCACCTCAAGCTCATGTACGAAGGCCTCACCCGCCTGAATGACAAGCTCGAGACCATCCCCGCCGCTGCGGAAAAATGGGAATACAGCGCCGATGCGACCGAACTGACCTTCACCCTGCGCAAGGACCTGAAGTACTCTGACGGCACCATCCTCAATGCCAAGCGCTTTGAATATTCCATTCTGCGCAACATTGATCCCGCCACCGCTGGCGAATACGGTTCCATCACCGATGAAATCGTTGGCGCTGCTGAATGGCGCGGCTCTTCCCCCGATGATGCCGCTGGCGCTGACCTGAAAGCCGCCGTGGAAGTTCGTGCTCTGGATGCCGCTGGCCAGCCCTGCAAGGATTACGAACAGGCCGACTGCCTCACCCTGAAGCTGAAATTCCGCCAGCCCGCCCCCTACTTCCACACCGTGATGTCCCTTTGGGTGACCTTCCCGGCCAAGGAAGAAAACATCGCTGAAGGCGGCGACAACTGGTGGAACTCATCCAAGTTCCACACCGGCAACGGCCCCTTCGTCCTCGAAAGCCTCGAGCCCTTCGTGCGCGCTTACTTCGTCCCGAATGCCAATTACTGGCGCGGTCAGGCCACCTACAATATCGAATTCCGCTACATCAATGATGCAGCCGTGTCCTTCGAAGCCTACAAGAACAACGAATTCGATATCATCGGCGCCGGCGCTGAAGACATCGCCACCATCAAGGCCGATGCCGTCCTCAGCAAGGAACTGATGCAGTACGCTGGTGGTTGTACCTACGCTGTGTACTTCACCGCCACCAAACCGCCGTTCGATGATCCCAAAGTCCGCCAGGCTTTTGCCCAGGCTCTGGACCGCGAAGGCTGGGTGAAGGACGTCCTCAAGGGCAACGGCTCTCCCGCCCACACCTGGGTTGTCCCCGGCTGCCCCGGCTACGTTGCAGAAGACAACAAATGGGGCTACAACCCTGAAGAAGCCAAGAAGGCGCTTGCCGAATCCAAGTACGCTGGCAATATGCCCGAAGTTGTCGCCACCTTCGGTGACACCCCCCGCAACCGCACCCGCTGGGAATGGCTGGTGGCGAAGTGGAAGGAAGTTCTCGGTGTTGACATCAAACTCAATCCCGTTGAACCCACCACCTTCACTGCTCTGACCAAGGAAAAGGAAACCATTCCTCAGATGTTCATCCTCGGCTGGTGCATGGATTACCCCGATCCCCAGAACTGGCTGTCGGTGTACTGGATGAGCACTTCATCCTACGCTCAACGCTACAGCTTCTCCAACGCCGAAATGGACGAATGGATGAAGAAGGGCGATACCGAGAGCGATCCGGTGAAACGCATGGAAAACTACAAGCAGGCTCAGTTGATCCTCTCTGATCAGGCTGCCGTGGCTTACATGTGGAACAACCTGAACAGCTACCTGGTGAAACCCTGGGTCAAGGGCGTTGTGACCACCCCGCAGGATTCTGATTTCGCTGGTTCCAACGATCCTCTGACCATCACAATTGACACCACGATGCTTCCGTAATCTGGAATAAGCATTGGTAAACCCTCTGGCTGGCCCGGCTTTCGGGCCGGGTCAGCCAGCCTCAGATCTGAACAAATTGGTAGGTAGCTCATGTTTGGATATCTCATTCGCCGTTTTCTCGCAATGATCCCGGTGCTGGTGATTGTCGCTGCGATCACCTTTATCCTGATGCATGCGGCCCCGGGCGGTCCCTGGGATCGTGACCCCAGTGCCAAACAGTTGGACGCCACAACGCTGAAGCGCATGAACGAATACTACGGCCTCGATAAACCGCTCTGGCGGCAGTTCACGGCTTATGTGTTTGGCGATTTCAACAGCAAAGGTGCTTTTATCTGCGGCGCCATTTGCGGCAACCTGGGCCCATCGTACCGCGTGCGCGGCATGACCGTGCAAAGCATTCTCTTCAGCCCGCCTGAAGATAAACCCTTCTGGTACAGCAAGTTCGGCTATTCAGCCCGCCTGGGCGTGTTTGCTCTGCTGTTTGCCATTGTGATCGGCATTCCGGTCGGAATTTTCTCGGCCCTGAACCGGAACTCCATTTTTGATTACATCGGCCTGTTCATCACCACAGTTGGCATTTCGGTGCCCAATTTTGTCATCGCCATTTATTTGATTATTATTTTCGGTTCCTGGCTGCATCTTATTGCCATTGTGCCAAAATCGTGGGAGCCGATCAGCGCCTGGATTTTGCCCGCGGTGGTGCTGGGTTTTGGCACGCTGGCCCGCACCGCCCGCATGACCCGCGCTTCAATGCTGGAAGTGATCCGCCAGGATTACATCCGCACGGCGCGCGCCAAAGGCCTGGCCGAACGGGTTGTCATCACCCGCCACATGATTAAGAATGCCATGATCCCGGTTGTCACCATCCTGGGGCCGGCCCTGGCTGGCCTGGTCACCGGCGCCTTCATCATCGAAACCATGTTCAGCTTCCCTGGCATGGGGCGTGAATATGTGCTTTCCATTCAGCGGCGCGATTACTCGATGATCATGGGCACCACTTTGCTGTTCGCTTTCCTGGTCGCGCTGGCGAATTTGAGCGTGGATATCGTGTACGTCTTCCTGGATCCCCGGATCAAACTTTCATAGGAGGTATTCATGGCTACTGCAACTGGAAACGAACAAAACATTGCCAATCTGGATATGCCGACCAAACGCCGCAGCTTGTGGGCTGATGCCTGGTACCGTCTGTTCCGCAACAAAGGCGCTGTAGTGGGTATGGTGGTCATTGCCATCTTCCTGCTCATTGCCATCTTTGCCTCGGTCATCTTCCCCCCAACTGTTAACGGCGTGAAGAACCCCCATGCCCCGCTGACCATCAACGACGGCAAGGGTTTCCTGCCCCCCGCATGGATCGCTGAAGGTCCCAACGGCCAAAAGAGCGACCCATCCTTCATTCTGGGCACCGACACCCTGGGCCGTGATGTGCTGAGCCGCGTACTCTACGGCGCACGCGTCTCGATGGTGGTGGGTTTTGTCCCGACCATCATCATGCTGGTGGTGGGTCTGGTCATTGGCCTGTATTCGGGTTACCAGGGCGGCTGGGTGGATAACGTGCTGATGCGCCTGACCGACATCATCTGGGCCTTCCCGGACCTGCTGTTCTTCATCATCGTTATGATCGCTCTGCGCGACACGCCATTGGGGCAAGCCTTCAACGGCCTACTCATGCTTTTTGGCGCGCTGGCCCTGGTCAACTGGGTGGGCGAGGCCCGTGTGGTGCGCGGACAGGTGCTTTCTCTGAAAGAGAAGGAATTTGTTGAGGCCGCCCGCTGCATCGGCGCCACCGACACCCGCATCATGTTCAAGCACATCCTGCCCAATTCCCTTGGCCCCGTGATCATCATGAGCGCCATGATGGTGCCAGGCATGATCATCACCGAAGCCATCCTCGGCTTCCTGGGCCTGGGCCTGATCCCGGCGCAGGATCCCAATTCCTTCTTCATCACCAGCTGGGGCGCCCTGATGCTGGAAGGTCAGACGGCCCTCAATGCCCAGCCCTGGCTGCTTCTCGGCGCGGCCACCTGCGTGGCGCTGGTGGTGCTGTCCTTCAACTTCCTCGGCGATGGTCTGCGCGATGCGTTTGATCCCCGCCTGCAGGGCACGCAGTGATCTTTTTGGTCTGACGAACGAATTTTCCTACATGAGCTTCAAACCGCCTCTGCCAACAGGGGCGGTTTGATTTTAAGGGGCTGACCTGTTTGGGTAAGGTCAGGTGGGTGTATCTCTGAAAACCTGATGTTGATTTACTGCAAACCCTCACCCTGGGTAATGGGAGATACTGAATGGAGACCTGACTGGCTGATTTGAGCATTTGAGATACATATACATTGTTATTATTAATGAAAAAGCCCTGAAGAGATCAACCTTCAGGGCTTCCAGCGCGCGCGAGAGAAGGTGAGATTTACAATCTCAACAGGGCGTCGGCGGCCATCTGGAACAGCGGCCCGGGCATCAGGCCCAGAAGCAGCACTGCCAGGGCTGAAACACCCACCAGGCCGCTCAGCAGCCAGTTGCGGCGCACGGTGATATTGGCTCCATCGTGCAGGAACATCATCACCACCACGCGCAGGTAGTAGTAAGCTGAGATCAGTGAGGCCAGCATGCCAACCAGGGCGAGGACAATATAATTGCCTTCGATGACCGAGCGGAAGAGGTAGAACTTACCCCAAAAGCCCAGGGTGGGGGGCAGGCCGATGAACGAGAGCATAAAAATGAGCATGGCCACACCCAGCAGCGGGTAGCGGCGCCCCAAACCGGCATAATCGTCAATATCCAGGCCGCGCCCCTCAGCCTGTTCCACCGCCACCACCACAGCCCAGGCCCCAAAGCTGGCAATGGCATAGACAGCCAGGTAGAAGATCATGGAAGCTACTGAATCGTTAATGATGGCTTTGTTGCCAAAAGGCACAAACGCCATCAACATATAGCCAGCCTGGGCAATGCCGGAATAGGCCAGCATGCGTTTGATGTTGCGCTGCCCGATGGCGGCGATGTTGCCGATCAGCATGGTCAGCGAGGCCAGAAAGTTCATGACGGAAGTCAGTTCCACGGCCACGGGCGGGAAGGCCACCACAAAGATGCGCAGCAGGGCCACAAATCCGGCGGCCTTGGCGCCCACCGACATAAACCCGGTCACCGAGGTGGGCGCGCCCTGGTAAACATCCGGGGCCCACATGTGGAAGGGCACCACCCCGCCTTTGAAGGCCACGCCCACCAGCAGGAAGGCGGCGCCCACCACCACCAGGGGCATATCGGCGGTGCCGCGGCTGACGGCTGAGAGGATGCCGTGCAGGGAGGTGTAGGAGGTGGCGCCGTAGAGCAGGGCAATGCCGTAAAGCAGCACGCCAGACGAGAAGGCACCCAGCAAAAAGTATTTGAGGGCGGCTTCTTCTGAATCCAGGCGCGGGCGGGCGAAACCGGTGAGCACATAGAGGGGCACCGAAAGCAGTTCCAGCGCCAGAAAGACGATGATCAGGTCGGCGGCGGTGGACATCAGCAGCATGCCGCTGATGCTGAAGAGCATCAGGACGTAATATTCGCCGTGGTTGATGCCGGTGCGCTGGATGTAATCATAAGCCAGGGCAATGGCGGCGATGCCGCTGCAGATGAAGATGGCATTGGCGAACACCGAGAAGTTGTCAATGATGACCATGTTGCTCAGTCCAGCGCGCAGGTAATTGGCCTGACCGAGTTCCACCACCAGGGCCGCCAGCAGGCTTGCCGCTGCCAGCAGCGGCGTCAGCCATTTGAGCCGGACCGGCCAGAACAGATCCAGCACCAGCAGTGCCAGAGCTGCGCCGGCGACGATCATAAACGGGAGAATGGGCGTAAAATCAAGGGTCATGGGTTTCTCCTCATTTCAGCAGTTTTTCCACGCTGGCAGCCATCAGGTTGATAAAAGGCTGCGGATAGAGGCCGAGCCAGAAGATCAGCACCAGCAGCGGGATGAGGGTGATGATTTCGCGCCAGTTGAGGTCCTTCAGCGCCAGGTTGGCTTCGTTTTTCAACGGGCCCAGGAAAACTTTTTGGAAGGCGTGCAGCAAATAGACCGCCGCCCAGATGACGCCCAGGGCAGCCAGGATGGCAAACCAGGGATTGTTCAGCACCGGTGAGACAAAGGTGCCGGCCAGGATCAAAAATTCGCCCACAAAGCCGTTGAGGCCGGGCAGGCCGAGAGATGAAAGGAAGACCACCAGCGCCAGCGAGCCCAATATCGGCATCTGCTTCCACAGGCCGCCAAAGGCGTTCAGTTCGCGGGTGTGGCGCCGCTCGTAAAGCATGCCCACAATCAGGAAGAGGGCGCCGGTACTCAGGCCGTGGTTGATCATCTGCAGAACGGCGCCTTCAGCGGCTTCAACGGTAAAAGCGAAGATGCCCAGCATGACAAAACCCAGGTGGCTCACCGAGGAGTAGGCCACCAGCTTTTTCAGGTCTTTTTGGGCCCAGGAAACCACCGCACCGTAGAGAATGCCGGCCACGGCCAGGGTACCGATCCAGGGAGCCAGGCTGCGGGCCGCATCGGGGAAGAGCGGCAGGTTGAAACGCAAGAAGCCGTAGGTGCCCATTTTCAGCAGCACGCCCGCCAGGATGACCGAGCCGGCCGTGGGCGCTTCCACATGGGCATCGGGCAGCCAGGTGTGGAAGGGCCACAGCGGCACCTTGATGGCGAAGGCCAGGCCAAAGCCGAGGAAGAGCCAGAGCTGCGCCGTGTAGATCAGCGGGTTTGCGGCCATCAGCTCGGGCAACGAGAAGCTGCCCATAGTCAGGCCGAGGAAGATGATGGCCACCAGCATCACCAGCGAACCGGTCATGGTGAAGAGGAAAAACTTGATGGCTGCATCAATGCGCCGCTTGCCGCCCCAGATGCCGATGAGGAAGTACATGGGGATGAGGGTGAATTCCCAGAAGACATAGAAAAGCACCATATCGAGGGCCAGAAACACGCCCAGCATGCCGGTTTCAAGCATCATGAAGAAGAGCATGAAGCCTTTCACTTTTTCTTTGACGGCCGTCCAGGTGGAGAGAATGGCCAGCGGGGTCAGGAAGGTGGTCAGCAGCACCATCAAAATGCTGATGCCGTCCACGCCCATCTGCAGGCGGATGAGGGCCGGGCCAATTTTCAGCCAGGTGAGGTCATAGATCATCTGGAAATCGCCGCTGTTTTGCTGAAAACCTGCCAGCAGCCACAGCGAGAGCCCAAAGGTGATCAATGAGGTCAGCAGGGCGGTCCAGCGAAGGGCCTCTTTTTGTGTTTCACGCAAAAAGAGGATCACCAGGAAGCCCAATAACGGGAAGAAGGTCACCACAATGAGGGGATTAAGACCGTATTCCATAGCCCATCCTTTAGCGCATGATGAAAAGCAGGAAAGCCAGAATGAAGATCAGCCCGCCCAGCACAGCCATGATGTAAGAACGGACCAGGCCGTTCTGCAGGCCGCTCAGCCAGATGGCAAAATCTTTGACTGATTCACCCAGCAGTTTTGGCACGCCGTCAATCACCTGCTGATCGAAGGTGGCGGCCAGGAATTCGGACATGGCGCGCAGCGGTCCGACCAGCCATTTGCGATAAATATCATCCACCCACCATTTGTGCTGAAAGGCACTGTAGACCCAGCACCCCGCGGAACTGAGCGGGTCTGCCAGGGCGCGGCCCAGGGGCTGGCGTTTGCCGTAGAAAAAGTAGGCCGCGGCCAGGCCGCTCAGGGCCACCAGGGTGGAGCCCACAGCCACCAGCCAGTCAAAGGGCAGGGATTCGGCGCCGGCGATGCTGTGTTCCAGCCAGCCGGTCAGCCAGTGCAGGCCTTCCACCGGCAGGTTGAGGGCGCCAGCCAGCACAGAACCCGCGGCCAGCAGCACCAGCGGCACGGTCATGACGGCGGGGCTTTCGGTGGCATGGGCAGCAGCTTCGGAGCGCGGCTGGCCAAAGAACACCAGCAGCACCTGCCGCCCCATGTAGAAGGCGGTGAGGAAGGCAGCGGTGAGCAGAACGGCAAAAACGCCCGGCTGCTCGTGCAGGGCATCGAGCAAAATTTCATCTTTGGAGAAGAACCCGGCCAGGGGCGCAATGCCCGCCAGGGCCAGGGCGCCAATCAGGTACACCCAGAAGGTCAGGCCCATGCGGCTGCGCAGGCCGCCCATGGAACGCATATCCTGGGGGTCCACATCCTCATCATATTCGCCGCCGTGGTGGGCAGCCTCATGCAGGCCGCGTTCCATACCCTGGATGACCGAACCGGCTGCCAGGAAGAGCAGCGCCTTGAAGAAGGCGTGGGTCACCAGATGGAAGAGCCCGGCGACCATGGCGCCCATGCCCACCGCCGCCACCATGAAACCGAGCTGGCTGATGGTGGAATAGGCGAGCACTTTTTTGATATCGTTTTGGGCGATGGCGATGGTGGCGGCAAAGAGGGCGGTGGCTGCGCCAAGCCAGGTGGCCACCAGCTGCGCGGAGGGCGCCAGCTCGTAGAGCGGGGCCGAGCGGGCGATCAGGTACACGCCGGCGGTGACCATGGTGGCGGCATGGATGAGGGCTGAAACAGGGGTCGGGCCGGCCATGGCATCGGGAAGCCAGACGAACAGGGGCAGCTGCGCCGATTTACCCGCCACACCCAGCAGCATGAGCAGGGTGGCGGCCAGGATGATGGCAGGCGAGGCGAGGGCTGCGTTTTTGAAGATGGGGTCAAAATTGAGGGTGCCGAAGGCGCCAAAGAGCAGGAAAAGGGCCAGCAGCAGGCCAAAATCGCCAATGCGGTTGACGATGAAGGCTTTCTTGGCGGCTTTGGCGTTGCCGGTGCCTTCCGCGCCTTTTTCATACCAGAAGCCAATGAGCAGGTATGAGCAGAGACCCACGCCTTCCCAGCCGACGAACATCATCAGGTAGCTGTCGGCGCTGACCAGGATGAGCATGGCAAAGATGAAGAGGTTGAGGAAGACGAAGAAGCGCTGGAAGCGACCGGGGTCGCCCTGATGGCGCACATCATCGTGCATGTAGCCGATGGCGTAAATGTGGATGAGGGTGCCCACGCCGGTGACCACCAGCATCATCATCACCGAAAGGGTGTCAATGCGCAGGGTCCAGCCGAGATGCAGGCTGCCGGCGCGGAACCAATCAAAGAGCGGCACGGTCACCGCTTCGCCGCCGCCCTGCATCAGCCAGGTTCCCATCAGGAGGGCCATTACAAATGAAAGGCCCGTGGCCAGGCTGGCCACCGCGCCGATGACTTTTTCGCCCAGCCATTTGCCGGCAATGAGGTTGAAAAGCAAGCCTGCCAGCGGGAAAAAGAGCACCAGAAAAGCCAGGTTCCAGTTTCCGTTCGCGAGGGTTTCACTCAGCATCGGTCACCTCCCTAGCCTTTCAATATGGACATTTGGTCCACATCAATGCTGTGGCGGGCGCGGAAGATGGCCACCATCAGGGCCAGCCCCACCGCCACTTCGGCCGCGGCCACCGTCATCACGAAGAAGACGATGATCTGGCCGTCAAGCTGGAGGTAATAGCGGGCAAAGGCCACAAAGGCCAGGTTGGCCGCGTTGAACATCAGCTCCAGCGACATGAACACCACAATGGCATTGCGCCGCACCAGCACCCCAAGGGCGCCCATCACGAACAGCACTGCCGATAACGCCAGGTAATATGCAACGGGAACAGCCATGCTCACCTCTGTTCTTCCCCGCCGGTTTGCCCGGCGCGCTGGATTTTTTCAATGCGGGTGAGCATGATGGCGCCCACCACCGCGGCCAGCAAAATGAGGGATGTGATTTCAAACGGCAGGATGTAGATATTGAACAGGGCCCTGCCAATCTGCTCCACTGTGCCGAATTCGCCAGCCTGCGCCGGGTTGAGGAACAGACCTGGCTGCTTGACCAGCATGAAATAGCCGGCTTCCACCAGCAGCACCACGGCCAGGCCAATGGCCACCAGGCGCTGGGTGCGCAGGCTGCCTTCGCCGTAGGGCAGTTTTTCGGCGCCCAGCAGCATGATGACAAAGAGGAAAAGCACCATGATGGCCCCGGCGTACACCGTCACCTGGGTGAGCGCTACAAAAGGCGCGCTGAGGGTGAAGTAGATGATGCCCACTGTGGCAAAGTTGAGGATCAAAAAGAGCGCTGCATAGATCGCATTGCGGTTCAGCAGCATCCCTGCCGCCGTGATCACCGCGGCGGCGGCCAGTATGAGGAAAAAGACAGTGTCCAGGTTCATGCAGGTCGCCTCCCTTTAATCGGTGGGATCTTTCATTTCAGGCACAGAGCGGGTAAACACCCCCGGTTCCACCTGCTGGGGCGTGGGTTTGCCCTGGGCAGGCACCGGGTTGAGCAGCATTTCCTTGGTGTAAATGGCCTGTTTGCGGTCAGTGAAGGAGAGTTCGTAGTTATCTTCCAGCACAATGGCTTCGGTGGGGCAGGCATCTTCGCAGAAGCCGCAGAAAATGCAGCGCAGCATGTTGATTTCGTAGGTGCTGGCGTAGCGTTCGCCGGGCGAGAAGCGTTTTTCATCGGTGTTTTCCGCTGCTTCCACAAAAATGGCATCGGCAGGGCAGGCCGCGGCGCATAGGGCGCAGCCGATGCATTTTTCGAGGCCATTTTCGTAGCGGTTGAGCACATGCCGTCCGCGGAAACGTGCCGAAACGGGGCGCTTTTGCTCCGGGTAAGAAACCGTGGTGGGTTTCTCGGCCATGGATTTCAGGGTGGTCAGCAGACCGCGTAAAAGGGGTAACATGGTTATTTGCCTCCCATAAAGGCGACCACAACGGCGGTCACCAGCACATTGGCCAGAGCCAGCGGGAAGAGGATTTTCCAGCCGAAGGCCATCAGGCGGTCATAGCGGATGCGCGGCGAGGTGGCGCGGATCCAGATGAAGACGAAGAGCAGCACTGCCACCTTCACCCACAGCCAGACTGGACCCAGCCAGGGCGCAATATCCAGGAAGGGGCCCAGATACCCGCCCAGGAAGACGGTGGCGCCGATCATCGAAACCGCCACCATTTTGGCATATTCGGCCATGAAGAAGAGGGCGAATTTCATGCCGGAATATTCGGTGTGGTAACCGGCGGTGAGCTCCTGCTCGGCCTCGGGCATATCGAAGGGGGCGCGGTTGACTTCGGCAATGATGGCGATGAAATAGATGATGGCCGCCACCGGCTGGAAGAGGATGAACCAGCCGCCTTGCTGCATTTCAACGATTTTTCCAAGCGACATGGTACCGGCCACCAGCACCGGCCCCACCAGCGAAAGCCCGAGAGCCAGCTCATAGCTGATCATTTGCGCGGTGGCGCGCAGCCCGCCCAGCATGGCATATTTGTTGTTGGATGACCAGCCCGCCAGGGTGATGCCGTAGACCGAGATGGAGGTGACGGTCATGATATAGAGGATGGCCAGGTTTGTATCGGTGAGGGCCAGGCTGAGTTTAAATCCGTTGATGTCAAGCACGCCGCCCCAGGGCACCACGGCGGTGACGATGAGGGCCGGGATGACGGTGATAACCGGAGCCAGGTTGAAGATCAGCTTGTCGGCTTCAGCCGGCACCAGTTCTTCCTTGAAGATTAATTTGATGCCGTCGGCCACCGGCTGGAGCAGGGCAAAGGGCCCGGCCCGGTTGGGGCCGATGCGCACCTGCATTTTGGCCAGCACCTTGCGTTCATACCAGGTGGTGTAGGCGAAGCCTGCCGTCATGGATATCAGGATGACGACCGATTTGATGACCCATTCGAGAATCACGCCAGGTTCCATGTTTCCATCCTTCTCCTAGATTTCCAGGGCGGCCAGCTCAAAGGCCGGAATGCCCACGCTGCGCGGCAGCAGGGCGGCTCCCGCCGGCACATCTGCATTAATCACCACCTTCACCGGCCAGTTGGCGCTTTTGAGGTGAATTTCGATCTCTGCGCCAGCGCTCAGGCCGCGTTCGGCGGCGTCCTGCGGGTTCAGCCACACCTCGGCGCCGATCATGCGCTGGCCGAGGATACTGCTGGAATGAACCAGGGTGCTGCTGCGGTCGTAAAGCCGGGTGATGGGCACGGCCAGCAGGGCGTTTTCCACCGGGGCGGGCAGTTCGGGGGTCACTGGCTCGGCTTCGGCGGGGCTGCCGGTCAGCGCCAGGGTGCAGCCCAGGCCGGCGGTGTTCTCATAGGCGGTGCCGCTGTAATAGAGGTCTTCGCGGCTCAGCAGGGGTTTCTGGGGGTGGGTTTCAGCCAGGCGATCAAAGCTGAGGCCGGTAAAGGCCGGCGTTTCGGCGGCCAGTTTTTCAAACACCACCGGCAGGCTCTCTTCAATCTTCAACCCAAGTCGCGCCGCCACCCGCGCGGCGATCATCGCCTCGGTGTGGGCTTTTTCGCGCGGGGGCAGGGCTGCCGTGAAGCGCTGCACACGGCGTTCGCCGGAGGTGAAGCTGCCTTCGCGCTCAGAATAAGGCAAGGCGGGCAGCACCACATTGGCGCGCTTCGCGGTTTCGGTCATAAAGAGATCGGCCACCACCAAAAACTCACTCTGCTGCAGGGTTTCAGCCAGCGCGGGGTCATCCCCGGCCGGGTCAGCGCCTGCCACCAGGGTGACATGAGCTTCAGCCAGTTCAGCGGTCAGGTTTTTGGCCGGGCGGTAGCCCAGTTCCCAGGCGCCCTGGGCATTGGGTTCGCTCCACACGCCCACCAGGCCGTTGTTGGGCCGGCCGGTGTGGCCGGTGCGGATGAGCAGGTTGGCGCAGGCCTGCGCCACCGCCTGCGAGCCATCCACGCCGAGGCCTTCGGAGCCAAAGAAGATCACCAGATTGGCGGCCTGGCTGAGAACCTGCCCGGCCTCGCCGGCAAAGAGAGCGGCCAGGGCATCCATCACGCGGCCGTAATGATAGCGCTGGCTGATGGCGGCAAAATCATCGAGGCGGGTGGCGCGCGGATTCAGCACCACCAGAGATGCCCCGCGGGCGGCTGCCTGTTTGAGGCGCAGCCACCAGATCGGCGCTTCTTCGTGCAGGTCAGAGGCCACCACCAGCACAGCATCGCCCTTGCCGAGGGTCGCCAGGTTGCTGCCGGGGGCCAGGCCCACCTGGCCGGTCAGGTCGCCGCCGCCCATGTGGGTATAGAACAGGGTTTTGCCGTGTTCGGCATCAGCCAGGCGCTTGAGGTTGAACAGATCTTCATTGGCCAGGCGTCCGCCCGCCAGCACAGTCAGCCCGCTGCGGCCGGTTTTCAGGCGTTCCACAATGGTATCGGTGGCGGTTTCCCATGAGACGGGCACCAGCTCGCCGTTCTGGCGGATCATTGGGCGGGTGAGGCGCTCGCCTGACTGCAGGTAATGGTAACCAAAGCGGCCCTTGTCGCAGAGCCAAATTTCGTTCACCGCCTCGTTCTGGCGCGGCATGACGCGCTTGATGGCCATGCCGCCTTCAGAGCGGGCTTCGCGTTTGGTGTTGAAAACGATGTTGCAGCCCACCGCGCACTGCGCGCAGATGGAGGGATGGGCTTCCATTTCCCAGGGCCGCGCGCCAAAGCGAAAATCGGCTGTGGTCAGCGCGCCCACCGGGCAGATATCACTGGTGTTGCCGGAGAAAATGCTGTCGAAGCCGGGCTGGGTCTGGGTTTGAATTTCGAGCTTGCGCCCGCGCTGGTAGAAACCGATGACGGGATCGCCGGCGATCTTTTCCTGGAAGCGCACGCAGCGCCCGCATTGAATGCAGCGCTCGCGGTCAAGGAAGATCAGCTCGCCCAGGGGCACGCGCTTGGCGTGGTGCAGCTTGTCGGCAAAGTCAAAACGGCTTTCGGTGGGGCCATAGCCCAGGGTGAGGTTCTGCAGGGGACATTCACCGCCCTTATCGCAGATGGGGCAGTCGAGCGGGTGGGAGGTGAGCAGAAATTCGAGGATATCTTTGCGGGCAGCGGTCACCTTGGGGCTGTCTTCAACCACCAGCATGCCCTCTGAAACGGGGGTGGTGCAGGCGGTTTCGAGCTTGGGCCCGAAAGACAGTTTCGGGGCGCCGTCAGCTTCCAGAACAGGCTGGCCGGTGGCACGGTCAATCACCGGGCGGGCCACATCCACCAGGCACATGCGGCACATGCCCACCGGTTCCATTTTGGGATGGTAGCAAAAGACCGGAATGTTAATGCCGGCTTCTTTGGCGGCATCCACAATCAGCGTTCCTTCGGGCACGGTCACCCTGGTATGGTTGATGGTGAGGTTTACAAGTTTTGGCATGCTCTCACTCCGTTTCTGGTCAGGCTGCAAAGTCTTCAGGGAACAGGCTCAGGGCGGTCTGCACGGCGGTGAGGGAAAATTCACCCAGGGGGCAGAGGCACTTGCCCTTGATTTGCCCGGCCACGCTGCCCAGCAGAGCGGCGTCGTCACTGCGGCCCTTGCCCGAAGCCATGCGGTCAGCAATGAGGCTCATCCAGTAGGTGCCTTCGCGGCAGGGGGTGCATTTGCCGCAAGACTCATGGCGGAAAAAGGCCAGGGTCTTTTGCAGCAGCCACTTCATGTTCACGGTATCGTCCAGCACGATCACCGAGGCAGAGCCCAGGGTGGATCCGAGGGTGGCCACGGCTTCGTAGTCCATGGCTGTATCCAGGGCCACATCGGAAGCCTTGATGAGGCTGGAAGAGGCGCCGGCCGGCATGATGGCCTTGATGGGCCTGCCGCCAGGGATGCCGCCGCCCAGATCATAGATCAGGTGGCGGAAGGTGGCGCCGAGGGGCAGTTCATAGTTGCCGGGGCGTTTCACCCGTCCGGAAAGCGAGAAGATTTTCACGCCGGGGCTCTTTTCGGTGCCAAACCCGCGGTACCAGGCCGCGCCGTTTTTGATGATGGGCGGCAGGTTGGTGAGGGTTTCAACGTTGTTGATGAGGGTGGGTTTGTTGTAAAGGCCGGCCACCGCCGGGAAGGGCGGGCGCAGGCGCGGCTGACCCATTTTGCCTTCCAGCGATTCGAGCAGGGCTGATTCTTCGCCGCAAACATAAGCCCCTGCGCCCAGGTGGGTGTAGAGGCGCAGGGAATAGGAACTGCCCAGCAGGTTGCTGCCCAGCAGTCCGGCGCGTTCCAGCTCGGCAATGCAGGCATCCAGCTTTTGCGCCACCGGCCAGAATTCGCCGCGCAGATAAATATATGCGGTGCCGGCCTGCACCGCATAGGCGGCGATCATCAACCCTTCCAGAAACTGGTAGGGGTTCTTCTCCATAATTTCGCGGTCCTTGAAGGTGCCCGGTTCCGATTCATCGGCATTGGCCACCACGTAATGGGGCCAGATTTTATCGGGCAGGAAGGACCATTTCATGCCGGTGGGGAAGCCCGCGCCGCCGCGTCCGCGCAGCCCTGAGGCTTTCACTTCTTCGGTCACTTTGGCGGGAGCCCATTCGCGCACGGCTTTTTCAAAGGCGGCAAATCCGCCGTTGGAAAGATACACGCTCAACTGGTCTATATCGGGAATGTTGCGGTGGCGCAGCAGCACCATTTCATCCACGGGGTTTTCGGCTCCGGAATTCAGCATGGCCATATCGCTCATGGAGTCACCTCCCCGGCGGCGCGCTGGCGCAGGGTTTCGAGCAGCGCCTTGGCGCTTTCAAGGGTTTGTTTTTCGTAATAGACAATTTCACCATCACCCTGAAGCTGGAACACTGGGCCTTTATCGCAGGCGGCCAGGCAGGGCACGGCTTCAATGGTGAACAGGCCGTCGGATGTGGTCTGGCCTTCTTCAATGCCCAGGTGGCGGCAGAGCTGCTCAAGGAAGGTTTCGGCGCCGTTGAGGGCGCAGCTCAAATCGTGACAGACCTGAAGGCGGTAGCGCCCGCCGGGATGATCGTGAAACAGGGTATAAAACCCCATCACCGAAGTGATTTCGGTGGTGCTCACCGCCAGCATGCTGGCGATTTCCTGCACGGCTTCCGGCGAGACCTGCCCGGTTTCGCGCTGGGCCAAAAACAGCAGCGGCATGATGGCCGAGCGCTTTTGCTCAGGCGGATACTTCGCCAGGATGCGCTTGATATCTTGGGGGTATTTTTCAGCCAATGTGTTCACCGGTCAGTATCTCCCAGAACAATATCCAGACTGCCAATAATGCCCACCAGGTCGGCGACAAAATGGCCTTTGGAGAGCAGGGACATGATCTGCAAATTGGAAAAAGAGGGGGTGCGGAAATGCACGCGGAAGGGTTTGGCTCCGCCATCGCTTTCAAGGAACACGCCCAGCTCGCCGCGCGGCGATTCAATGGCGGTGTAGACCGAGCCTTTGGGCGTTTCGAAGCCGGAGGTCCACAGTTTGAAGTGATGGATGAGGGCTTCCATGCTCACGCCAATTTCAGAGCGCGGCGGGGGAATGTATTTGCGGTTGCTGCTGCGCACCGGTCCACCGGGCAGCTTATCGAGCGCCTGCTCGATAATGCGCACAGATTGGCGCATTTCTTCGACGCGCACTTTGTAACGGGCAAAAATATCGCCTTCGGGCTGGGTGGGAATGTCAAAATCGTACTGTTCATAACCGCTGTAAGGACGGGCGCGGCGGATATCATAGGCCAGGCCCGTGGCGCGCAGCACCGGCCCGCCAATGCTCCACTTCAGGCAGTCTTCGGTGGTGATTTTGCCAATGCCCACGGTGCGGTCAAGGAAGATGGGGTTTTTGGTCAGCAGGGCCTCATATTCATCCACGCGGCGCGGAATTTCTTTGACAATGTGGCGCACTGCGGCTTCGAAGCCGGAGGGCACGTCGCGCCACAGGCCGCCCGGGCGGATGTAGGTGGTCATCATGCGCGCGCCAGATACCATTTCATAGACATCGAGGATCAGCTCGCGCTCGCGCATGGCATACAGGAACACGCTCATGGCGGCCAGGTCGAGGGCGGAGGTGCCGATCCAGATGAGATGCGACTGGATGCGCGAGAGCTCGGTGAGGATGACGCGGATGGCCTGGGCCCGCTCCGGCACGTCCAGTTCCAGCAGTTTTTCCACTGCCAGACAATAGACCAGGTTGTTACCGATGGTATAGAGATAATCGAGACGGTCGGTCAGCACCTCGGCCTGCTGGAAGGTTTTATATTCCATCGTCTTTTCGACGCCGGTGTGCAGGAAGCCGATATCGGGGATGCAGTTGACCACAATTTCGCCATCCAGCTCCAGTAGCAGGCGCAGCACGCCGTGCGTGCTGGGGTGCTGCGGCCCCATGTTCAGCAGCAGGGTCTCGCCTTTAACCGCTCGATCAGAAACCAGGTTGCCATATTCGCCGACATTAATGTTTTGAAGCTCGCTCATGGCTGCCTACTCCTTTGCATAGGGCTTGCGGGCATTGATCTCGTCAGCGTTGAACGAGAACTGCACTTCTTCGTAATGCAGCGGGTAATCCTTGCGCAGGGGGTGGCCCTGCCAGTCGGGCGGCATGATGATGCGGCGCATATCAGAATGCCCATCAAAGCGGATGCCGAAGAGATCCCACACTTCGCGTTCATACCAGTTGGCGCCGGGGTAAACGGTTTCGAGGGTGGGGCTGTGCGGGTCATCGCCGGCCACCGGCACGCGCAGGGTGAGGATGAGGTTGGTGTCGAGGTTGAGCAGATGGTAAACCAGGTGAAAGCGCGGCTGGGTCTGGGGAAAATAATCGACCGCGGTGCCGTCAATCATCATTTTGAAGCCAAATTCGTCGCGCAGGGCCTGGGCCGCGCCGATCAACTGATCGGGCGCCAGGACCAGGGTCACCTCGCCGCGAAATTCAGCGGGCTGGGCGCCGAAACGCGCCTGCAGGGATTCAACCAGTGGAGTAAGTGAGGTATCCATAGGCTATGACCACTTTGTGATTTTTTCAGCGCGCACGGCTTCGTGCAGGGTGATGATGCCGTGGATCAGGCTTTCGGGGCGGGGTGGGCAGCCCGCCACATAGACATCCACCGGGACCACTTCATCCACCCCCTGGACCACCGCATAGTTGTTGAACACGCCGCCGCAGGAAGCGCAGTCGCCCATGGCGATGACCCACTTGGGATCGGGCATCTGGTCGTAGAGGTTGCGCACCACCGGGGCCATTTTGCGGCTGACGCGCCCGGCCACAATCATCAGGTCTGACTGGCGCGGGCTGGCGCGCATCAGCTCCATGCCAAAGCGGCTCATATCGTAGCGCGGGGCCTGCGCCGACATCATTTCAATGGCACAGCAGGCCAGGCCAAAGAGCATGGGCCACATCGAATTGGTGCGCGCCCAGTTGACCGCCTGCTCGAGTCTGAGGGTGACGACCCCCAAATTGGCAGCTTTTTGCTCTATTCCCATTCCAAAGCTCCTTTTTTCCAGGCATAAACCAGCCCGACCACCACCACCAGGGCGAAGAGGCCCATTTCGATGAGGGCGGGGACGCCGAGTTCCTTGAACACCACTGCCCAGGGCAGGAAAAAGACCACTTCAACATCGAAGAGAATGAACAGCACGGCAATCATGTAATAGCGCACTGAAACCCGGCGCGTTCCCGGGCCAAAGGGCGTCATGCCTGATTCGTAGGGGCGGCTTTTGGCCGGCACATAACGGCGCGGGCCAAAAAGATATCCCAGCGTGGGCACCACAATTGCCAGTGCAACTGCCAGGATAATCAATACACCAATCGGGAGGAATTCATTGACCATTGCAATCCCTTTCTTACGATGAAGTTAAGGCAGAATGAGACAGCTTGCTATAAGTATATAGCCCATTTGGATCAGGGGCAAATCATTTTAAGGGAAAAGCATCATTTTCTTTGTCACAAGTATACCATAAATGCACTAAGCTGGTAAATAATATCATATTTAAAGGGCGCGGTTGTTATAAAAATTGACCCGCGGGTGGTTAGGTGTTTCAACAAAACGGGTAATGGCGAGGCTTGCCCTCGCCAAAAGAGGCCAAAAGGGCAGCCGCGAGGGCTGCCCCTAAAACCGCACTACCCGTTCAGGCATGATGACCAGAAAAAGCACCTTTTCTCCCCCATTTGTGTGCTTCTTGCCTTCACAAAGCAAGGGACTTTTTTGACCGCCTGTGAAATGACCTTTTTCACCAATGATCTGAGCAGTTCCGGCGGAATTACGAAACCTGAATTTTGCGGTAAAATCAATCAGGACATTTATGCAGGAATGGTCTGCAAGGAGGAGAAAAATGAAACAGTTTTTGAGCAAATATGGGCTGCTGGTGTCTTTTGGCGGCTGCGGCTGCCTGCTGGCGCTGTGCATGGGCTGTACTATTTTAGCTTTGGCGATGCTGAGCTTGTACAACAGCGACGCCTTTAATCCTTACGCACCGGTTGAAACCGGCAGTCCCTCTCCGGCGCAAATTGATCACTGCCGCAGGGCCTTTGGCATCAAGGAAGATGCCGCTGTGGAGGTGGTATCTTATAAATACGAAATGGGTTTCCAGGATGATCGATTGAAGTGCACTTTCAAAATCAAGGGGCAAAACCCGGTGGATATTTTCAGCCAGCCGGTGACATTTTCACAGGAAGGCTTTGCCCAGATTGCCGAACCAGGGGAATATTTCAACTTTCAAATCGAAAAAATCAAGGACGACCTCTGGCTGATTGAAGCGTCATGGTTTGAAATCTAGGCTTTTAGCGCAGCCGTCCTGTTCACGATAAGGAAAATATGAAAATTGCCATCATCGCAGATGTGCACGGCAACGCCAGGTTGGGCTGACTTGAATGCCGGTTATCCCGCTTCATTCAACTGACGGATCAGGTCTTCGGGCCGGGTGACCGGCTGGCGGCAGGTGAAGCCCTGGCAGACATAGGCCGTGGGCTGATCATCCAGCATGGGCCGCCCTTCCAGCAGGGCCGGTGAACCGGCGGGCGGAGGGAAAGCCGCCTGGGCCGCCACCAGACGCGGCCGGAAAGCCTGGTTAAGTGCATCCGTCAGGGCCCGGGTTCGCGGGTCGCTGCGTTCACCTATAATAGCCACTTCCTGCACCGGGCCCAGGGCAAAATCGGCGGCGCTCAACCACTGGCCGAAAGCGGTGGGGTGCCCGGAGAGGGCGGTTTGCATCGAATCCAGCATGGCCTGGGCCCGGGCGTGCCAGTCGCCGCGGCCTTCGAAGGCGGCCAGGGCCAGCAGGGCGCAGGCGGCCAGCGCGCTGCCCGAGGGTGTGGCGTTATCCAGCACGTCCTTGGGACGGATAATCAGGGCTTCGTGATCGGCGCGGGTGTCGAAGAACCCGCCCTGCGGATCGGCATAGTGCGCCAGCAGGGTTTCCAGGCCCTGGCGGGCTGCCGCCATCCAGGCGGGGTCGCCGTCCGCCTGGTAGAGTGCCAGCAGGCCCAGGATGAGGGCGGCCTGATCTTCCAGATAGGCGTTGTGGCGCGCCTGACCGGCACGCCATGAGCGCAGCAGGCGGCCAGCGGGCTGCAGGTGATCGAGCAGAAAACGGGCATTTTTCTGCGCCGCTGCCAAAAAATCAGCCCGGCCCAGAACGCGCCCGGCTTCAGCAAAAGCCGCCAGCGCCAGGGCATTCCAGGCGGTCAATACTTTGTCATCTGTGCCGGGGCGCACGCGCTTCTCGCGCAGTGCGAGCAGCCGGCGGTGCAGCCCGGCCAGGCGTTCCGCCTCGGCTTCTGAAGGCAGCTCTTTTGCGGCGCGCTGCAGGATGTTTTTGCCCTCGAAATTGCCCGCTGTGGTGACCGGATAGATGGTGGTGAAAAACACCAGGTCATCGGGGTCAGGCAGGGCGGCTTCCAGCTCTTCCCAGGTCCAAAGATAAAACTGTCCTTCTTTGCCTTCCGAATCAGCATCCAGGCTGGAATAGAAGCCGCCCAGGGGATCGGCCAGTTCGCGAAGCATAAATTCAAGCGTTTCTTCACATACGCGGCGGAAAAACGGCTCGCCGCTCACCTGCCAGCCGTGCAGATAAACCAGCGCGAGCTGGGCATTGTCGTAAAGCATCTTTTCGAAATGCGGCACGCGCCAGTCGTCATCGGTTGCATAGCGGGCAAACCCGCCGCCGACCACATCGTACATGCCGCCGCGGGCCATGGCCTGCAGGGCATGCACGGCCATCTGGCGGGCCAGTTTGTCGCCGCGGGCGGCGCGCCGCAGCAGGAATTCGATGGTCATGGGCTGAGGGAAGCGCGGCGCCCGGCCCCAGCCGCCGTGCTCCCAGTCGTATCCCTGCACCAGGTTCAGCAGGGCTTTTTCCAGAATTTCCGGGCGCAGAGGGGCGGCTGCCTCGCCAATCAGCATGCGGCGCTGTAAATGTTCGTGCAGGCGGGCTGCGCTTTCCAGCAGGTTTTCGCGGTCTTCGCGCCAGGCGCGGGCCACCGCCAGCAGCACCTCGGCAAAGGAGGGCATGCCGTAACGCGGCGCCGGGGGAAAATAAGTGCCGCCGTAGAAGGGCCGGCCGTCAGGCGTGATGAACACGCTCATTGGCCAGCCGCCCTGCCCGGTCATGGCGGCCACTGCCTCCATGTAGATGCCGTCCAGATCAGGGCGCTCCTCGCGGTCCACCTTGATACAGACAAAATAGCGGTTGAGCAGGGCGGCAATTTCAGGGTCTTCAAAGGATTCATGCGCCATCACATGGCACCAGTGGCAGGCGGCATAACCGATGCTGAGGAAAACCGGTTTGTCTTCCTGGCGGGCTTTTTCCAGGGCTTCAGCGCTCCAGGGGAACCAGTCCACCGGGTTGGCGGCATGCTGCAGCAGGTAGGGCGAGTTTTCGTGGGCCAGGTGATTGGGCATGGGAACATCCTTACGGTTAATTAAGCCACATGCCCTGCAAGAGGGCATGTGGTGAATGGGGTTTCAGTCAGGGTCAGGCTTTTTCGATGACCACGGCGGTGCCGTAGGCCAGAACCTCGGTGACGCCTTCCATCACTTCGTTGGCATCGTAGTGCATGCCGATGATGGCATTGGCGCCAATCTGCTGGGCATGAGCCATCATCAGTTCAAAAGCCTCGCCGCGGGCATGTTCGCACAATTCGGTATAAACGCTGATATTGCCGCCAAAAATGGTTTGCACGCTGCCGGCCAGGTTGCCGATGACGCTGCGCGAGCGCACGGTGATGCCGCGCACCACGCCCATATATTTGACCACGCGGTAGCCGTCAAAACCAAAAGCGGTTGTCACCATTGCAGGGTTCATGATCACATCTCCTTGATTCTGCAAAAAAGAAACGATGGCATGATTCTATCACGTTTTTGAACGGCCGGATGGGACAGTGAAACGACCTGTCAGCGTATTGAAAGATATGCTGCTCACTTGGCGTTATAGAAACCGGAAGGGTAGGCGATGAGACCCAGAAAAACGGCCGCGGCAATGGCCAGCAGGGTCAGACGGTGGCGCCTGAACGAGAGCAGCGGTTCATGGCGGTGGTCGCATTGTTCGTCAATCATGCCGCGAAACAGAAGCATCACCGGCAGGCCCAGCATGGTCAGGACGCTGTAGGTGAACAAAAAGAGGATCCATACGGGCAGCGTGATTTTGAGAAATTCCAAACACCAGGCATAGATGTACAAAAAAGCAGGGAAAAGAAGCAAATGTGGTATGGCCGAGACCACACCCGCTGCCAAAATGGCGCTGTACATGGCTTTATCGAACAGGGATATCAGAAAGCCTAAAAAACCGCCGCAGAGCAAAATCAGGATGATGCTGAGCAGCAGCACTGGAAGCGGCCACAGGGCCGGTTTGGGAAGATGGGTGGAATAAATGGTCCAGTGGAAACCCGCAGCGAAAGCCAGGCTTAACAGCAGGCTCAAACTCACGCCAACCCGCCAGCGCTGTTTGCGGCTGACCGGTTCGGTTGGCGAAATTTTCTTTGTTTGCGCTGCGGCGCGGATGAAATGTTCTAATGGGTCTGTTGATGAGCTCATGCTGCCCCTTCTGATGATGGAATGGCGCAATTATAAACCCCAAAAGTGAAATTGCAGATGGAAAAAGAAACCCCCGCAAGCGGGCTTTCTACTTGCGGGGGTGAGGGGGTGAAGCAGGGGGTTATTTTTTGACCAGGGCTTCGAGGGCAGCCTTGGTGCGGGTGTATTCCTGTTCGATCTGCTCGATCAGGTGTTCGGCGCCGTCTGTGCGGCCTTCTTTGGTCATATATTCCAGGTCCCGCGAGAGGTTCGAGAAGGCGGTGGCGCCAAAGGTCGCACCGTTGGATTTGAGGGTGTGGGCCGTGCGGTTCAGTTCGGTCATATTGCCCTGTTCCAGCGAGGGGCGCAGGCTGCGGATGAGCTTGGGGGCGTTGGAGAAAAATTCGGCCAGCAGGGTTTTCAACACATCGTCCGATTCGCCGCCAAAGGCTTCGCGCAGCATGCGGATGGGCGCCGGATCGAGCTGGGTGGTCTGTTCAACCGGAACGGCCACAGCCACCTGTCCAGCCTGACCGAGGGGTCCGGTCTGGCCCAGCGGGCCGGTCTGAATGACCGGTTTGGGCACATCCTGGGGCTTGCCCAGCGGGCCGGTGCGCACCTGTGGAATGGCAATGGGCTGCAGCGGGCCGGTGACGGGCAGAGGTTTGACGGCCGGAACAGGCTGGCCCTGGGGCATGACCGGCTTGAGAGCCGGCACCTGCACAGGCTGGACGGGCACGGGCTTGAGAGTCGGGGCAGGCGCAGCCTGCGGAATGACCGGTTTGAGGCCAGGGATTTGCACCTGGGGCACGGGCGGTCTCACTGCGGGCGCGGTGGGGGTGGTTTGCGGGATGACCGGTCTGAGTGCTGGCTGAGGCTGGGGAGCGGCTGGTTTGAGGGCCGGGGCAGCAGGGGCAGCCTGGGGAACAGCTGGCCGCAGGTTGGGCATGGGCGCAGTCTGTGGGATGACAGGTTTCAGCACAGGCACGGGGGCGCCTTGCGGCATGACCGGCCGGGCAGGCGGAACCACAGCGGGCCGGGCAGGCGGCATGGCGGCCGGTTTTTCAGGAACGGAGGTAATGATGTCAGCGGCAGAGGGCCGCGGCACTTCCACCGCCGGCGCGGCGGGCTCAGGGGCGGCTGAAACAGCGGCCAGCGCAGAGCCTTTGGGTGATGGCGCTTCATAGAGGCGGGCCACCAGCTCTTTGACGTCGATGGGTTTGCTGATGTAGTTGTTCATGCCGGCGCTGAGGCACATTTCGCGGTCGCCCTGCATGGCGTTGGCGGTCATGGCCACAATGTAGGGCTGCTGATCGGCAGGGAAGGTTTCGCGAATGGCGTGAGTGGCTTCCAGGCCGTCCATTTCGGGCATCTGCACATCCATCAGCACGCAATCGTAATGCTTCATCTTCAGCAGTTCAACCGCTTCCTGGCCGTTGTTGGCCACGGCAGCCTTGTAACCCAGGCGGCTGAGGAGGATGAGGGCCAGTTTCTGGTTGGTGGGGTTATCTTCAGCCAGCAGGATATCCAGCGGCCATTTCTCGGCCATGTGCGGATCGAGCTGGGTGGAAATTTCGGATTTGGCGCGGCGGGTCTGGGTGGCCTGTTCGCCGGCCAGCACTTCCATCAGGCTGTTATAGAGCATGGAGGCCTTGATGGGTTTGTTAAAGTAGGCGGCAAATTCTTTGAGGCGCGGATCCGATTTGCTCCAGCCGATGGAGGTGAGCATGATCAGCGGCAGGGTGCGGGTTTGCGGCATCTTGTGGATTTCGTCTGCCAGCATCAGGCCGTCCATTTCGGGCATCTGCATATCCAGAATGGCCAGGTCGAAGCGTTCGCCGCGGCGGATCAGTTCAAGGGCTTCCTTGGCTGAAGCTGCATTGACCGCCTGCATATCCCAGGACTGGGTTTGCAGGGTGAGGATCTTGCGGTTGGTGGGGTTGTCGTCCACCACCAGGATGCGCCGGCCCGAGAGCTTTGGCTGAGCGCCGCGCAGGTAATCGGCCTGGGGCAGTTCAATCTTTTCGGCTTTGGCGGTGACATGGAAGGTGGAACCTTTGCCCACTTCGCTTTCCACCCAGATGGTGCCGCCCATCAGCTCGGCCAGACGCTTGCTGATGACCAGGCCGAGGCCGGTGCCGCCGAAGCGGCGGGTGGTGGAGGCATCCACCTGGCTGAACGACTTGAACAGGCGGTCCATGCGTTCCTTGGGAATGCCGATGCCGGTGTCGTTGACCATGAAGTGAATGTTGTAATGGTTGTCAGAGCCTTCCAGCAGGGTGGCCTGGAAGGTGACAGAAACTTCGCCATGCTCGGTGAACTTGATGGCGTTGCTGAGCATGTTGATGAGGATCTGGCGGATGCGGGTGGAATCGGTAGCGAAGCCGATGGGGGTAGAGGGGTCGATGACGCACACCAGATCAAGGCCTTTTTCAGCGGCTTTGGCAGCCACCACGTCCAGACAGGCCTCAATCAGTTCGCGGATATTCACCTGGTGGATATCCAGTTCAACGCGCCCGGCTTCGATCTTGGAGTAGTCGAGGATGTCGTTGATGATGGTCAGCAGGGCATCGCCGGAGTTTTTAATGGTTTCAACGAAATCGCGCTGCTGCAGGTTGAGGGGGGTGTCGAGCAGCAGGTCGGTCATGCCGACAATGGCATTCATGGGGGTGCGAATTTCATGGCTCATGTTGGCCAGGAAGGCGCTCTTGGCGTGCATGGCGCCTTCGGCGGCGGCCTGGGCGATCTTGATGTCGGTGATGTTGCGGGCGGTGCCGAACCAGCCGATGATTTCACCTTCCTGGTCGCGCAAGACCATGCGGTTGGTGATGGACCATGACACCGGGCGGCCGTCTTTCCAGATTTCTTCTTCAACCTCGTCGAGACAGGGCTGGCCGGTGTTCATGATCTGCTGTTCCTTCGCCTTGATCATCTGCACGGTTTCAGGGGCGAAGAAATCTTCATCAGAATGCCCGATGACATTGATCGGCGGCACACCGTACTGCGTGGCCACGGCCTTGCTGATGCGGATATAGCGGCCGGTGCGGTCCTTGAAAAAAATGCGGTCAGAGACGGTATCAAGCAGGGTGTGGAGGGTGTAGCGTTCGTAATCGAGGGCTTTGGTTTGCTTGGTCAGCTCAGCCTGGGCGTCCTGCATATCGCGTTTTTGGCGCGATACCATGCTCACATAGTCCTGAATTTCACCCAAAATTTGCTGGCTCTGGCTGAGGGAAAAGGCCGCGGTGAAAAGGTGGACGGCGGCGATGATCCAGTTGGTCAGTTCGGAAGAGCTGAAAACCGCGGGGTTTGGCAGAACCTTGAACTGGAACATGACGCCAAAACCGATCCAGATCAGCGCGGAAATGCCCATGGCCCAGAAACCGGGGGCGGTGCCGAAAAGCTGCGCGGTCAGCACGGAAAACAGCATCAGGAAACCGACCGAAGAGGCGGTGATGCCAAAACCCCAAACGGCAAGAATGCCGCCGGCGAGCTGGATGGCCAGCAAGGCGCCAGCGCGGAACTTAAAAGGCGCGCTTTTATTTTGCCAGAGCAAAAAGGTGAGAAAGGCGCCGGCCAGGTAAAAGACCCAGGCCAGGTTACCCGTTCCACCAAGGAAGGTGACAATGCCGGCTAACCCGCAGCCGATGGCGCATGCCAGGGTGACGCGCGAGAGCAGATCTTCGCGCTGTTCACTGACGACCTGATTGAGAGTGGTTGAGGTATCTTGTTTATTATTCATGGTCCTCTTGCCCGTTTGGTTCAGATATTTTTAATGGTGCTTTTTGGGCCTGCGTTGGCGGCGATCCTGATTTTTACGCAATTCCCGTCTGCCGCAGCGCAAAATATTATTATTTTGGCTGACAATCTCTGATTTTTTGGGGAGTTATAACGAGAGAGATTGATTTTAACACAGCCTGATTATAGCATAATCGGCGGCAGCTTAAAACTGCCAATAATTTTCTGTAAATAAACTGTAAATAATACACCATGTTATAATCAAGAAGGCATTGGTCCTTTCCAACCGGGAAAGGATGATCAAAATGGACAAGGAGGCTTGATGAAGCCCGAAGTTTATATCACACGCCGGCTGCCTGCCGCCGCAATGAAGAGGCTGCAAGAATTCTGCCAGCCTGAAATTTGGGATTCTGATGAACTGGCCGCGCCGTATGAGGAGATGCGCGCCCGCCTGCCGGGTAAAGCCGGCCTGCTGTGCCTGCTGACCGACCGGGTGGATGCGGCATTGATGGACGCTGCCCCTGGATTGAAGGTGATCAGCCAGTGCGCGGTGGGGTATGATAATATTGACGTGGCGGCCGCCACAGCGCGCGGGATTCCGGTGGGCAACACCCCCGGCGCCCTGACCGAAACCACCGCCGATTTTGCCTTTGCCCTGCTGATGGCCGGGGCGCGGCGCATTGTGGAAGGTATGGACTATGTGCGCGGCGGGCATTGGAAAACCTGGGGCCTGCAGCTGCTGCTTGGCCAGGATATTTACGGCGCCACCCTGGGCATTGTGGGCCTGGGGCGCATTGGCGCCGCTGTGGCGCGGCGCGCGCGCGGGTTTAACATGCGCCTGCTGTACCACAACCGCCAGCGTCATCCGGAATATGAAGCCGAACTGGGCATTGAATACCGCCCGCTGGACGAACTGCTGGCGGAATCGGATTTCATCAGCCTGCATTTGAACCTGACGGCGCAGTCGCGCGGGCTGATTGGCGAACGTGAATTTAATTTAATGAAGCCCAATGCTGTGCTGGTCAACACGGCGCGCGGCGGAGTGGTGCAGACCGAGGCCCTCTACAATGCATTGAAGGCCGGTAGAATTGCCCATGCCGCCCTGGATGTGACTGACCCGGAACCGCTGCCGGCGGATCACAAATTGCTGACCCTGCCCAACATCACCATTGCGCCGCATATCGCCTCGGCCAGCACAGAGACGCGCAGCCGCATCGCCATGATGGCGGTGGAGAACCTTGAGGCCGGCCTGCAGGGCCGCCCGCTGCCCTGGCCGGTCAACTGGGTAGGCTGATTTTTTTATGATTATTAACCGCGCTGCTGAAGCGCGGAAAGGAGCACAGCATGGCACTGGATATTATTGTCGGCGCCCAGTGGGGCGATGAAGGCAAGGGGCGCATTGTGGATTTGCTTTCGGCGCAGGCCGACGTGGTGGCGCGCTTTAACGGCGGCGATAACGCCGGGCATACGGTCAATGTGGCCGGGCAGACCTTCAAGCTGCACCTCATCCCCTCTGGCATCATCCATCCCCGGCCGGTGGGCATCATGGGCAACGGCATGGTTATCAACCCCCTGACCCTGCTGAAAGAGCTGGATATGCTGGCTGAAAACGGCGTGACGCTTTCACCCGGCCGCCTGCAAATTTCCTATGCCGCCCACCTGATCACCCCGGCGCACCGCGCGCTGGACCAGGCCCAGGAAAAGAGCCGCGGCCAGGGCCAGATCGGCACCACCGGGCGCGGCATTGGCCCGGCCTACACCGATAAGGCGTCGCGCCGCGGCCTGCGCATGGCGGATATGCTGGATCCCAAAAGCTTTGCCGAGAAGATGGCGGCTCACATCAACGACACCAACCTGATTTTGCAGAAGCTTTATGGGGCTGAACCGCTGGATGCGAACCAGGTGGCTGAGGAATATCGCGTCTGCGCTGAAAAGATTGCGCCATATATCAGCGACACCGCCCAGTTTTTGGCCCAGGCGCTCAAACAGGGGCGGAGCATTCTGGCCGAGGGCGCCCAGGGCACGCTGCTGGATATTGACCACGGCACCTATCCTTACGTCACCAGCTCGCCGACCACGGCCGCGGGTGTGCTTTCGGGACTGGGGCTGGGCATCAGCCCCATCGGGCGGGTGATCGGCGCCACCAAATCTTTCCAGACGCGCGTGGGTTCGGGACCCTTCCCGACCGAAGTGTTCGACGAGGATGCCGTGCGCCTGCGCGGCACCGGCGCCAACCCCTGGGATGAATTTGGCACCACCACCGGCCGCCCGCGCCGCGTGGGCTGGCTGGATACCGTGCTGCTGCGCTATGCTGCGCGCGTGAACGGCCTGACGGAACTGGTGATCACCAAAATGGATGTGCTTTCGGGGCTTCCCAGCGTGCGCATTTGCAGCGCATACCGGGCAGGCAGCGAAACCTTCCATGAACTGCCCCTGGGCCCGGCTGATCTTTCGCCATACACCCCGGTTTATGAAGACCTGCCGGGCTGGCAGGCCGATTTGACCGGCCTGCGCAGCGCAGCCCAGCTTCCGGCTGAGGCGCGCGCTTACCTGCGCCGTATTGAAGAGCTGACTGGCGTGCCGGTGAGCCTGGTTTCGGTGGGGCCTGAGCGCAGCCAGGTGATCCAGCTCAACTGAAACGATGAAACAAACACGCGCTCTGCTCCTGCTGTGCCTGGCATTTGCCGTCGCGGCCTGCCAGGCTGGCGGGTTTGGAGCGGCTGCCACCGCCACCCCTGAGGCGCCCACTGCCACCGCCACATCCACGGTGGTGTGGTTCCCCACCGCCCCGCCGGCCAAACCCACGGCCACCCTGCGGCCGGTGCCCACGGCCACCCCACTGCCGCCCCCCGAACCAGGGCGGCTGCTGCTGGAGGAGAAATTCAGCCCGCCAGGTAACTGGCAGGTCTTTTCCATCAAAGAAGGGACGGTGGGTTACGGCCGGGACGAACTGACCTTCGCCCTTTCCAGCCCGCGTGCCAATCTCATCAGCTTCCGCAGCAAAGACAGCTTCGAGGATATATACCTTGAAATGGTCGTCAACCCCACCCTCTGCCAGGGAAGCGACCAGTTTGGGGTGCTGTTCAGGGTGCAGTCGGAGAACACCTACGACCGCCTGATGCTGACCTGCGCCGGTTCGGCCCGCCTGGAGCGTTTTGTGAACGGCGCTTCAAGCCTGCTGCAGGATTGGATCAATTCGCCGCAGCTGGCTGCCAGCCCTGACGGCGTCAAACTGGGCATCTGGGCGGTGGGCAAGGATGTGCGCCTGTATTTGAACGACACGCTGCTGTTCAGCGCGGTGGATGACCGTCTGAGTTCGGGCAGCTTGGGGCTGTATGCCCGCTCGATGGGCGAAACCGCCCTGACGGTCAATTTTTCTGAGCTTAAAATATATGAGGCCTTCGATAAATGAAGGCCTCAGCATTTTTAGCTGAAAGGAAAGGCACAGAATATGGCAACCATCAAGAAGCTGCAATCATCTGAAGTGCTGCAAAACCTGGCCGCTTCAGGGCTGGATGAGGCCGCGAAGGGCAGGCTGGCGGCTTTTGTGGAACATTTTCCGGGGCTGACCTGGTTCACGCTGAACAGCGATAATGAGAGCCGCCTGCCGGAAGCCGTGCAGCCAACGGCTGCATTTTTGGAAGGTTTTATGCCCGGCGAACTGCGCTGGGTGAGGCTGGCGGGCGGGGAAAAATGGCTGCACTGGATCTGGGATACGGAAGGCACCTCGGAATACACCACCCTGTTTGTGGAAGACGGCGGGAAGCATACGGCGCTGTTCATCCTTTGCGCCGACATCGAATCGCTGCACACGGTGCTGGCAATGAAGATGAGCGGCGACGGGGCCGTGTACCGCTTTGATTACGATGATGTCAGCGCTTTGGGCGATGAGGATGGGCTGCTGCCGGCGGAAAACCTGTGGAAGGTTTATCCATCCTACCCGGATTTTCTGGCCCAGGTGACGGCCATCAAAGGAAGCGATTCGGGGGTTGTGGAAGCAGCCTGATTTATAAAAAATCGGGTATGATTAACGCCATGCCTGATGGATTCTCGCTTCGTTTGCAGGAAGGATGGGCTGGCGTGCGCGCCGAGCTGCCCATTCTGGCTGGCGTGGCGCCGTTTGGCATGATCTACGGGGTGCTGGCCATGCAGGCCGGGCTGCCGGTGAGCGCGGCCCAGTGCATGTCGTTCATTCTTTTTGCGGGGTCGTCGCAGTTCATGGCGGTGCCGCTGCTGGCGGGGGGCGTTCCGGCGCTGATTTTGATTTTCACCGTGTTTGTCATCAACCTGCGCCACGCCCTCTATTCGGCAGCGCTGGCCCCGCGTTTGCAGCATCTGAGCCCGCTGTGGAAGGGGCTGCTGGCCTACCTGCTGACGGATGAAATGTTTGCCGTGAGCATCACGCGCGCGCCGGGGCCGCTGACGCACTGGTTTTACCTGGGGGCGGGGGCGGCCCTGTGGACCTGCTGGCAGATCAGCACGGCGCTGGGCATTTTTCTGGGTGCGCAGATTCCAGATTCATGGTCGCTGGATTTTTCTCTGCCGCTGACCTTCATTGGGCTGGTGGTGCCGGCCCTGAAGGACAGGCCGGCTTTGCTGGCAGCGCTGACGGCCGGCCTGACGGCGGTGCTGGCTTATGGGCTGCCGAACAAACTGGGCCTGCTGCTGGCCGCCCTGGTGGGCATCAGCGCCGGACTGCTGGGAGAACGCCTGTGGAAATCTGGCTGATCATCATTGGCGCCGGACTGGTGACCTTTCTGACGCGGCTGTCGTTCATCGCTCTGCAGGGACGCTGGCAGCCGCCGGAACTGCTGCAGCGCGGGCTGCGCTTTGTGCCGCCGGCCGTGCTGACGGCGATCATCCTGCCGGAGCTGTTGATGCCGGGGGGGCAGCTCCATTTGGGCCTCGACAATTTGCGCCTGCTGGCCGGGCTGGCGGCGGCGGCGACCGCCTGGCGCACGCGCAGCGTTTTATGGGCCATTGCTGTTGGCATGGGCTCGCTTTACCTGCTGCAGGCGGTCAGCGGGTGGCTGGCGCGTTGAAAGGTGATCTGGCCCAACACCTTACATCTCTGCAAGGGCAAAAATTAAGGCAAATATCATCCAAATTTGTGACCCCTATCGCGTGACAAAATAGTAAAAATAGTGTATACGTAAACAGACTCTTCCAATTCCAAAGGAGGTTCTTTTATGCTGCTCGTTTATATCCTCATTGTAGCAGCAACGGCTGTGTGTGCCTTTCAAGCCATTCGCGCCAACCGCATGCTGGTTTCTGCCATCTGGTTGGCAGGCACCAGCGCCCTGGTTGCGCTGATGATCTATTTGATTGGCGCGCCTGAAGTTGCCGTTGTGGAGCTGAGCGTGGGCGCCGGTCTGGTGACGGTGCTGTTTGTCTTCGCGATCAATATCGCCGGCGAAGAAACCTACACCACGCCCAGCCGTCTGCCGCGTCCCCTGGCCTGGGGAATGGTGGTCCTTTCGGTGGTGCTGCTGGGCTGGTTCTTCTTATCCCGCACAGCCATGCCCGAAGCCATCGCTGCTCCGAATCTGTCTCTTTATGAGGCGATCTGGCAACAGCGCAACCTGGATATTCTGCTGCAGGTGGCTCTCATCTTCTGCGGCGTGCTGGGCGCCATTGGTTTGTTGAGTGAAGACAAGCCGATCGAAGAGCATCCGGCGGAGGTGAAATCATGACCCTGGAACTGTGGAATGTTGGACTGGTGACCATCCTGGTGCTGCTGGGGGTGGGGTTCTACGGGCTGCTGATTTCCCGCAACCTGATTAAGATGGTGGTGGCACTGCAAATTCTGGCCAAGGGCGCCATTCTGGCAATGGTGCTGGCAGCCAAGCTGCAGGGCTGGACGGTGATCGGCCAGAGCATGGCCCTGACCGTGATTGTTGCCGACACCATTGTGGCCGTCATCGCCATGGCCATGGCGGTGCAAATCCGGCGCCATTGCGGCACGCTGGATGTGCAGTCGCTTTCCAACCTGCGGAGGTAGAACCAATGTCAACAGCTTTGCTTTTAGTCTTACTGGCCATTGGTCTGCCCTGGCTGGGCGCGCTGATTGTGTGGTGGACGGGGGATCAACGCCCCCGGCTGCAGCACACAATCGCGGTGGCTTTTTCGGCCGCGGCGGGCGTGGCGGCGGTGTTCCTGCTGACCCAGACCTCCCCCGATGTGGTGGGGTATAAAGAACTGCCCATCTGGGGCCGCGCTTTTGGTCACATCACCTTTGTGGCCGACGGCCTGGGCGTGTTCCTGGCGGTCATCGCCACGGTCATTGGCTCGCTGGCGGTGATTTTCTCCATCGATTACATGAAGGGTGAGCACCAGTTGGGCCGCTATTATGCCTTTGTGCTCTTCTTCATCGGCGCCATGGTCGGCCTGGTGCTGACCAACAACATCCTGATGATGTTCTTCTTCTGGGAAATCACGGCGCTGTGCTCTTATGCCCTCATCTCTTTCCATAACGATGATCCCAAAGCGGTGGCCGGCGGCATCAAGGCTCTCATCATCACCCAGGTGGGTGGGGTTGGTCTGCTGGTGGGCGCGCTGGTGAGCGCCAATGTGTTTGGCACCTTTGAAATCAGCGAATTTCTGGCCAACGCTTCGATGGAAGTCAACCCTGTTCCCCTGACCTGGATGGCCTTTGGCTGTCTGGCGGCGGCAGCGGCCAAGAGCGCCCAGTTCCCCTTCCAGACCTGGCTGCCCGACGCCATGGAAGCTCCCACCCCCATCAGCGCGCTGATCCATGCGGCGACGATGGTGAATGCGGGTGTTTATTTGCTGGCGCGTTTTTACCCGGCCTTTGAAGAAGTGCCCTACTGGACAACGGCTGTGGTGGCGGTGGGCGCCATTACCGCGCTGATGGCGGCTGTGATGGCCCTGGTGGCCAACGACCTGAAGCGTGTGCTGGCTTATTCAACGGTCAGCCAGCTCGGCTATATGGTGTATGCCATTGGCGCGGGCGGCGTGCTGGCCAGCCAATTCCACCTCTTCAGCCACTCGGTGTTCAAAGCGCTGCTCTTCCTGGGCGCGGGCGCCGTCATCCATGCGGCCGGCACGCGCGATATGCGCCAGATGGGCGGCATTAGCAAACAGATGCCCCTGACGCGCAACGTGTTCATCATTGGCGCGCTGGCCCTGGCCGGCATTCCGGTGCTGAACGGCTTCTGGAGCAAGGAACTGGTGCTCGAAACCGGCCTGGCTCACGGACCTATCTGGGCGTATGTGATCATGCTGATTGGCGCCGGTCTCACCGCGCTTTACACCTTCCGCTGCGTGACGATGGTCTTCTTTGGCGAAGCGCACAGCGAGCATCACCTGCACGAAGCCGGCCCGGCCATGAAGACGGCCCTCATCCCGCTGGCGTTGGGTTCGCTGGTCACCTGGCTGGCCTTTGGCCCCTTCAGCGAGATGATGAAAAATACCCTGCCTTTCCACGAGATTGAAACTGAAGGCACGCTTGAATTCGTCACCAAGATCGTCACCGACCCCTACACCATGCTGACGCTGTTTGTGGTGACCCTGGGCCTGGCAGCCTGGTGCTTCCGTTCCAAACTCGGCGGCCTGGCTTCAGCCCTCAAGTTTTTGGGCGATGCCGCCCAGGCCAGCTTTGGCTTTGAATGGATCAACCGCGGCATTGTCTCCATCACACAGTGGTGTGGTGAAACCCTGCGCGGCACCCAGACCGGCCTGCTGAACTGGAACACGGCCTATATTGTCGGCGCGCTGGTGATTGTGCTGGCTATTTTACTGATGGGAGCGTAACATGCAAAACTGGCTCTGGATGATTGGACTCCCCATTGTGGCAGCCCCGATAATTTATGTGGTGGGGCGCACCTTCCGGCCCGGCGACGGCACCAAGGCCGGCATCAACCCGGCCATGTGGGTGGCGCTGCTCTCCCTTCTGGCGACCGGATTTTTCACTTATCAGGCCTGGACGGCTTACATCGCCGATGCCACCCTGGAAACCTCCATTGGCATGGTGGCGCTGCGCGCCGACGGCATCAGCTTCCTGATGGCGACCGCCATTCTGGTGCTGGGCAGCATGGCCACCCTTTATTCCGGCCCTTACCTGGCCGCGGATGAGGGGCAGGAGAAATTCTACGCCCTGCTGACCGCCATGATTGGCATGATGATCGGCCTTTCTTGCGCCCGGGACCTCTTCAACCTGTGGATCTGGTTCGAAGGCATGGCCATCGCCTCGTTCCCGCTGGTGGCTTTTTACCGGCGCAACCCGGCCGGCCTTGAAGCGGGCATCAAATACCTGGTGCAGAGCGCGGCCGGTTCCATTCTGGTGCTGGTGGCCATTGCCCTGGTCTATTCCGAAACCGGCAGCCTGGCTTATGACGGCATTGTGGCCGCCTCAGGCCGCAGCCTGCCCATGCTGGCCGCTGGCGCCCTGTTCATCGTCGGCTTTGGCGTGAAGGTGGCCATGGTGCCCCTGCACACCTGGCTGCCCGACGCCCACTCACAGGCGCCCAGCCCCATCAGCGCCATGCTTTCGGGCGTGGTGATTGAAGCCGGCCTGATCGCCCTGATCCGCTCTCTGGGTGTGCTGCAGAGCGTCTCGAATAACTGGGGCGTCATTCTGCTGGGCTTTGGCGCGCTGAACATGCTGGTGGGTAACCTGCTGGCCCTGCGCCAGACCCAGGTGAAGCGCCTGCTGGCCTTCTCCAGCCTGGCTCACATCGGCTACATCCTGCTGGGCATTGGCGTGGCCGCGAGCTCCTACTACTTTGATGACCTGAACACCGGGTTCTTTGCCGGTTCCGGTTCGTTCTTCCACATCCTCACCCATGCCCTGATGAAGGGCCTGGCTTTCCTGGCGGCGGGCTGCCTGCTCTACAGTCTCTACATTTCCCGCGGCTCGCACGAACCCCTGACCAAAAACGACCTGGCCGGCGCGGCGCGGCGCTATCCGCTGGAGGCCTTTGGCCTGAGCGTGGCGGTGCTGGCGTTGGGCGGCCTGCCCCCGCTGGCGGGTTTCATGTCTAAGTGGCAAATTTTTGTCGGCAGCTTCATGTCGGGCAACCCGTGGATCATTGGTCTGGTGATCTTTGCCGCCTTCAACAGCGTGCTCTCCCTGGGCTACTATGCGCCGCTGGTCAACCTGATGTACCGGCATGAGCCGGGCGAGGTGGTGCTGGCTGGCAAACCCACACCCTGGTTGATGATTCTGCCGGTTTGCCTTCTGGCGCTGGCGGTGGTGGTGCTGGGCTTCTGGCCGTCGCTGGTTCAACCGCTGACGGATGTGGCCGGCTTCTCCCTGCTGCAGTTGTTTGGATTTGTGAGGTAGCCATGGATTGGATTTTTACCCCCCCCGTTGCGTTTCTGATTTACATTCCCCTGGTGCTGATCATCGAGCGCTTTGGCCGGGCTCTGGCCGGGCCAGGCAGCGAAAATGCAGCCAAATCGAGCCTGTATGGCAGCGGCGAAGAAGCCCCCACCATGCCGGCCGCTCCAGGCTACCGTCCCTTCTTCCTCATCGCCTTCTTCTTCGCCATTCTGCACCTGGGCGTGCTGGTTTTGGGCACGGGCAGCCTGACCAACACCACAGCCGCCTACATTCTGGGCCTTTCACTGGCCCTGATGGCGCTGATTTTGGGTTGAGCCCTTACCGGTAACCAAAAGGAGCACGAGATATGGAAAATTCTTTACCTGCCCCCTGGCAGAAAGCCCTCGATCAAATCAAGACCTGGGCGCGTATCAATTCGCCCTGGGCCATCCACTATAACAGCGGATCGTGCAACGGGTGCGACATCGAAATTCTGGCCACCATCACCCCGCGCTACGATCTGGAACGCTTCGGCATCAAGCTGCAGGGCTCGCCCCGCCATGCCGATGTGCTGATCTGCACCGGCCCGGTCACCCGCCAATCGCGCGACCGCCTGCGCCGCATTTACGACCAGATGCCCGACCCCAAGTTTGTGGTGGCGGTGGGCTCTTGCGGCATTTCCGGCGGCGCTTTCCACGGCTGCTATAACATCGTTGGCAGCATCAGCGAGGTGATTCCGGTGGACGTGTACGTGCCGGGCTGCCCGCCCCGCCCTGAAGCCATCATCTTCGGTGTGGCCCAACTGCTCGAAAGCCTCAAAAAGTAAGAGAAGGAGAGTCAATGGATACACAGACCACTCTGCAAACCGCTTCTGATCTATTGAAGCCCTGGGCGCTGGAATTTAAAACCCCTGAAGCTGACCGCGTGGATGTCTATATCGAATCGGCCAACCTGATCCCGGCGGTCCAGGCTTTGCTGGATCATCACTGGGGCTATCTTTCCGCCATCACCGGGCTGGATGTGCCGCCCACGGCCGACCACGAAGGCGCTGTGGAAGTGCTTTACCATTTCTGCCAGGATGCCGCCATCACCACCCTGCGCCTGAAGGTGCCCTATTCCAACGCCTCAGTGCCCAGCGTGTGCAGCCTCATCCCCTCCGTCACGCTCTATGAGCGCGAATTGATGGAAATGTACGGCGTGGAAGTGCTGGGCACCCCCAACACCGACCGGCTGCTGCTGCCCGATGACTGGCCAAAAGGCGTTTATCCGATGCGCAAAAGTTTTACCGGTTTAGATCAACTGACTGAGGAGAAATAAGGCCATGGAAAAGAGCGAACCCAAAAAATTTGTCGTGCCGATCGGCCCGCAGCACCCCGCGTTGAAGGAACCCGGTCACTTTGAATTTGAGGTCGATGGTGAAATTGTCACCGGCGCCACCGCGCGCTTCGGTTATGTGCACCGCGGCATTGAAAAAGGCGCAGAAACACGCTCATGGATCCAGGCCATGTATTTGCTGGAACGTGTTTGCGGCATTTGCTCGCATGTGCATGCCACGGCCTTTGCCCTCGGCGCTGAAAAGCTGGCCAAAGTGACTGTGCCGCCTCGCGCCCAGGCCATCCGCGTGCTGGTGGGTGAACTGGAACGCCTGCACAGCCATATGCTGTGGCTGGGCGTGGCCGTGCATGAAGCCGGTTTCGACACCCTTTTCATGTACAGCTGGCGCGATCGTGAAATCGTCATGGATCTGCTGGAAGGCCTGACCGGCAACCGCGTCAATTACTCGGCCAATGTACTGGGCGGGGTGAAAATTGACGTGGACGACAAGCAGCGGGATGACATTCTCAAAGGCCTGGAAGTGCTGGAACAGCGCGCTCAATATTACCTCAAAGTGGTCACCACCGATGAAACCTTCCTCGGCCGCACGCGCGGCATTGGCACCATGACCTACGAGCAGGCCGAACTGCTGGGCGCAGTGGGCCCCACCGGGCGCGCCTCGGGCGTGAAGCGCGATGTGCGCGTGGAAGCGCCTTACGCGGCCTATCCCGATTTTCCCGTCAACCTGATCACCGACACGCGCGGCGACCTCGAAGCGCGCTTTGTGGTGCGCATCAAGGAGCTGTTTGAAGCCATCCGCATCATTCGCGAAATTCTGGATAAGATGCCCACGGGCGAAATTCAGACCAAAATGCCGCGCCGCGTTCCCGAAGGCGAAACCATCAGCCGGGTGGAAGCCCCACGCGGCGAACTGCTCTATTACATCCGCAGCGCCGGCGGCGACAAGCCCGACCGGGTGAAAGTGCGCACCCCCAGCCTGTGCAACTGGGGCTCTGTGCTCACCACCGCTGTGGGTCACAAGCTGGCCGATATGCCGATGATCCTTTCAGGCATTGACCCCTGCTTCTCGTGCAATGACCGCGCCGCGATCATCCGCCGCCCTGATCAGCCCGCCCAGGCCTGGGATTGGGAATCCTTGAGACTGCACGGAATCGAGTATTACAAGCGATGAATACCTTATTTGCCTTGATTGCCCTAATGATCTTTCCTGGCGGGCTGTTTGTGCTTTTCGCCGGGCTGGTATATGAATGGGCGGACCGCAAGCTGGTGGCGCAATTCCAGAACCGCATTGGTCCGCGCGTGTTTCAACCGCTGGCCGATGTGATCAAGCTGCTGGCCAAGGAAGAAGTGGTGCCGGTGGGGGTGAACGGTTTCCTGTTCATGGCGCTGCCCATCGCCGCTTTGGCTGCCACGCTGACCGCGGCCCTTTATGTGCCGGTGGTGGGCCTGGCACCTGCCTACAGCTTCAGAGGTGACCTGATTGTCACCATCTACCTGCTTTCGGTGCTCACCCTGTGCATCGGCGTGGCAGGCGCCAACACGGCTGACCGCTTTTCGCTGATTGGCGCGACGCGCACCCTGACCCAGGTGTTCTCGTACGAGGCACCTTTCATGCTGGCGATGCTGGGTCCGGCCATCATGGCGGGTTCCTGGCAGATCAGTGAAATCAACGCCTATGCCGCTTCGAAACCGTGGCTGATCATCCCGCAGGTGATTGGTTTTCTGGTGGCGCTGGTGGGCCTGATGGGCAAGCTGGAACTGCCCCCCTTCGATGCTCCCGAGGCGGAGACGGAAATTGTGGCTGGCGCCATGACGGAATATTCCGGACGCGGTTACGCCATTTTCCGCATTGCCAAGGATGTGGAACTGGTGATTGGCCTGACCCTGGTGGCGGCGTTTTACCTGGGCGGCATTGGCAACCCGCTTGAATTCCTGCTGAAGACGGTGGTTTTGCTGCTGGTGACGGCGGGCCTGCAAAGCCTGTTTGCCCGCCTGCGCATTGACCAGACGGTGGGCATGTGGTGGCGCGTGGGCGCCCTGCTGGCCCTGCTGAACCTGCTGGTTCTGGTCGGTTTGAGAATGTTGGGATGGTTGGGAGTGTGGTTATGAAAATCGGTGCATTGTTAGGTGATGTTTTTCGCTCGCTCTTTAAGCCGCCGGCCACCGAGCGCTATCCTGTGGAGAAGAAGCCGGCCCCCATGCGCCTGCGCGGCAAGCTGGTGTACGATTCGAGTAAGTGCACGGGTTGTCAGCTCTGCGCCAAAGACTGCCCCTGTGATGCCATCGAAATCATCACCATTGACCGGGCGGCCAAGCGCTTCATCATGCGCTACCGGGTGGACCGCTGCACCTTCTGCGCCCAGTGTGTGGAATCGTGCCGCTTTGGCTGCCTGGACCTGTCGAATGAGGAATGGGAACTGGCTTCCGTGCAGAAAGATCCCTTTACCCTGACCTTTGGGAGCGAAGCAGACCTTGAAGCTTTCCTGGCAAAAACAACTGGCGCTCAGCCTGAGGCAGAAACCAAACCCTGATGAGCCGCTGCGCCTGGCCGTGCTTGGCGTGGGCAGCGAAATCAACGGAGATGATGCAGTGGGGGTGCTGGCGGTTCGCCGCCTGCACCCCCGTTTTGGTTCCTGCGGGCGGCTGCTGCTGCGCGAGGCCGGCCTGGCGCCGGAGAATTTCAGCGCGCCGCTGCGGCGTTTTGCACCCCACTGGGTGGTGCTGATCGATGCTGCTGAAATGGACGAGACCCCCGGCACCATTGGCTGGTTTGACTGGCGCGTGGTGGGGGCGGGCGGGGGCAGCACCCACAGCCTGCCGCTTTCGGTGTTTGGCGGCTTTCTGGCAACGGAACTGGGCTGCCAGGTGGGCCTGCTGGGGGTACAGCCCGCACGGATTGAAATGGATGCCCCGCTGACTCTGCTGGTGCGGGCGGCGCTGCGCCGCCTGACAGCAGGATTGGGGCGGATTTTGGAGAAGGAGATGAACGATGCGCGTCCGTGAAGGCACCTTTGAGGATATTCCGGCGGCTGCCACGGTGCGGGTGAAAACCTGGCAGGCGGCTTACCGCGGGATTGTGCCGGATGAATTTCTGGACAACCTGTCCATTGAGCGCAACATTGCCCGCTGGCAGGCCAATTTCAGCGTGAAGGATCATTTCAGCCTGTTTTACGTGGGCGAAAATGACGCTGGCGAGGTGGTGGGCTTTGCCCTGGGCGGCGCTGAGCGCGACGGCGACCCGGAATATCACGGCGAGATCGGCGCGCTGTATATTTTCCCGGAATACCAGGGGAAAGGCCTGGGGCGCATGCTGGTGCAGGCTTTTGCCGCCGCCCTGGTGGATGAGGGTTTCACGGATATGCTGATCTGGGTGCTGACCGATAACCACCCCTCGCGCAGGTTCTACGAGGCCATGGGCGGGCAGGCCGTGCGCCAGAAGGAGCAGGAAATTGGCGGCAAACCGCTGCAGGAAACCGGCTACGGCTGGAAGGATATTTTGCCGCTGGCTGAGGCGGGGCGCAAGCAGGTTTGATTGGCTTGTGATGATTGCCCGGCAGGGGGGAAGGGGATTCCTGATGGTGTGAGCGCCTTCGCAGAATGACATTTAAAATGACGATAAAGATCACACTGAAGGCAGGGTGATTGGGTTGCCGATTACCCCACTCTGAGGTAAAATAATCAAACCCTTTATGGGCATTTTAACCAACAGGAATGGCTATGGCAAATAGAGCCTATATCGGCGATTTGTCGGTGAATGATTATCTGACGAATATACGAGAGGGCCTGAGTTTTATTGAGTGGGGCCGGACAGTTTCTTCTGATACACGGATTTTTATTAAACCGAATCTGACTTATCCCACCTTTCGCCCCGGCGTGATGACCTGCCCGGAGGCGATTGAAGCTGCCATTATCGCGATTAAAGACTATACCCCGCATATCATGATCGGCGATGCCGACTCGGGCGGGTATAATCGTTTTTCCATGGATGAAGTTTACCAGGCGACCGGCCTGGTGGATTTTGCGCAAAAATATGGCGTTCAGGTGGTCAATCTGAGCTCTGGCTCGCGCCGGGCCATTAACTTCAACTATTCAGGAAAATCCTTTTCGCTTGACCTGCCCCGCCTGCTGACGGATGAGATTGATCAGTTGGTGACCATGCCGGTACCCAAAGTGCATGCAAATACCACAGTCAGCCTGAGCTTCAAAAACCAGTGGGGGTGTATTCCCGAACCCACGGACCGGCTGAAATTGCACCCCTATTTTCAGCATGTTATTCTGGAAGTGAACCGGGCTGTGAAAACGCAAACCGTGATCATGGATGGAACATACGGTTTGAATGGAAACGGCCCCATGAAGGGCCAGGCGGTTAAACTGAACTGGCTGATGGTTGCCGATCACCCTGGAAGCGCAGCCCAAATTGCTCTTGAGATGATGCAAATTCCCCTTGAAAAGGTGCGTCATTTGCGTTACGCCCAACAGCAGGGCTGGATTCCTGAACGAAGTTCCATCAGCACCAACGTGGAACCAGCCTTGTTTAAAAAAGAAGCCTTTTACATGAAGCGCGGTTTGACAGACTGGCCAGGCTACCTGGCATTCAACAGCTCTTTTCTGGCTTATTTGGCATATTTTTCGCCTTTAGCAGGTTTTCTACACTGGTTACTTTACCTGGTGCGGGAACCTTTATATGATTACAATCGAAAAAAAATAGTATAGGAGTATGAATAAATAAATATGACACCTAATAAAAAGGTTCTTGTAACTGGCGCTGGCGGTTTTATTGGCTTTCATTTTTCCCGCTTCTTGAAGGAAAAAGGCTATTGGGTTCGCGGCGTTGATATTAAGGTTCCGGAATTCGGGCAAACTTCTGCGGACGAATTTGAACTGCTTGACCTGCGCCGCTGGGATAATTGTTTGCAGGCTACACGCGGCATAGATGAGGTGTATGCATTTGCTGCCGATATGGGTGGTATGGGTTATATTTCCAAATATCACGCTGATATTATCCGCAATAACTCGTTAATCAACACACATACGCTTGAGGCTGCCCGCACCAATGGGGTCTCGCGTTATTTTTACACCTCATCGGCCTGCGTGTACCCTGAATATAAACAGCTCGTCACCCAGGTGACACCGCTAAAAGAAGAAGATGCTTTTCCCGCTCAGCCTCAGGATGCTTACGGCTGGGAAAAGCTTTTCACCGAGATCCTGTGCAAATATTACCGCGAGCAATACGGCATGGAAACTCGCGTGGTTCGTTTCCATAACATATTTGGTCCTCAGGGCACCTGGGATGGCGGCCGGGAGAAGGCGCCGGCTGCTTTGAGCCGCAAGATTGCTTATGCCAAGCTGACCGGCAGCCGTCAGATTGAAATTTGGGGCGATGGTGAGCAAACCCGTTCTTTCTGCTACATAGATGATTGTGTACAGGGTATTTATAAATTAATGCGGTCTGACCATTATGAACCTTTGAATCTGGGCCAGGACCGCATGGTCACCATCAATGAACTGGCAGATATTATCATGAAGATTGCAGATTGGCACGTTGAAAAAGTGCATGTGCCAGGGCCACAAGGCGTGCGGGGTCGCAATTCGGATAATACCCAATTAAAGAAGGTTTTGGGATGGGAACCCGAAATTTCTCTTGAAAAAGGTCTGGAAACCACCTACGCCTGGATTGAAGACCAGGTTCGACAGAAGCTGGCGCAATAAGATCACCTCAATGGATATCAACCGCACGAACGTTTTAGGCGTTGGGGTCAGCGCCATCAATATTCCGATGGCGCTGGAAGTGCTGGATGAATGGATTGACAAACATGAGCGCCACTATGTGACGGTAACGGGTGTTCATGGCGTCATTGAGAGTCAGCATGATGAAGCCTTGCGGCGCATCCACAACGAAGCGGGCATGGTAACCCCTGATGGAATGCCCCTTGTTTGGTTAAGCCGCAGGGCGGGTTATCATCATGTATCGCGCGTATATGGACCTGATTTGATGCTGGCTGTATGCGAGCATTCTCTTAAAAAAAATTACCGCCACTATTTATATGGCGGTAACGAGGGCGTGCCTGAATTGTTAGCCCAAAAACTCCAGGAACGATTCCCGGGATTGTCATTTGCCGGAATGGTATCGCCGCCATTCCGAAAGATGACCCCTGAGGAGGATGCGGCTCTGGTGGCAGAAATCAATGCATTAAAACCAGATATATTATGGGTTGGATTGAGCACACCCAAGCAGGAACGCTGGATGGCTGAGCATGTCAGCAGGCTGGATGTTCCGGTGTTAATTGGGGTGGGCGCTGCTTTTGATTTTCACGCCGGATTGAAGAAGCAGGCGCCCCGTTGGATGCAGCGCAGCGGTCTGGAATGGCTGTTCAGATTGATGACCGAACCCAAACGTCTCTGGAAACGCTATCTGTACAATAACCCTCAGTTTATCTGGCTGGTGATGTTGCAGCAGCTTGGCTTGCGGCGGTATAATATATAAAATTCGCCGTTACGAAGCATTTTAAGGAGAGAGAACAGATTATGTTGCGGCGCTTTTCGGTTGATTTCGCCATTTTCAGCATGCTGGTGGATGGTTTGCTGGTGATGTTTGGACTGCGCCTGGCCGAAACCATTCGCCCTGCTCTGACTCCATTATCCCCGGCCATATTGGAAATAACCGACCCGGTAGCCATTCCGGGTACTTTTTATCTGGCGGCGGCGGTCATCTGGGTGGCGGTGTGCCTGCTGTTTTCTGTTTACGATGGACGGAAAAATTTTAAGATCGGGGACGAGATGACCAGTCTTTTCCTCGCAGCTGTGATGGCGAGCATTGCGCAGGCTGGATTGCTGTATCTGACCTATCGGGATCTGTCGCGCGCCTTGTTCCTGGTTTTTATTCTTTTTGCCTTCTTACTGACTTTTCTGTTCCGTATCATTTACCGCCTGATTTTTCGCAGCCGGGTGCTTTCATCGGTGCAGCAGCGGCGCGTGCTGATCATTGGCGCCGGGCCAGTGGGGCGGCAGGTGGCCGAACATGTCAAAGAATATGAAGCTTTGGGGCTTAACCTGGTGGGCTTTCTGGATGATGACCAGGCCAAACGCGCCACCTGCGATGATATTTTGGGCGATCTCAATGACGCCCGAACCGCGATTGCACGGGAAAAAGTGGATGATGTGGTGATGGCTTTGCCGCGTTATGCGTTCAACCGGACCAACGCCCTGATTTCTGAACTGCATGATTTGCCAGTGAAAGTGTGGGTGGTGCCAGATTATTTTTCTCTGGCGCTTAACCGGGCTTCAATGGAGGAGCTGGCGGGCATTCCCATGATTGACCTGCGCGCCCCGGCGTTGACGGATTACCAGCGCATGGTGAAACGCATTTTTGATGTGGCGGTGACTTTTGCCGCTTTGCCGGTGGCCCTGCCGGTGATGCTGGTGGCAGCCATTGCCATCCGTTTGGAAAGCCCGGGCCCCATTTTCTTTAAGCAAAAACGTGTGGGTGAGAACGGCCGGATTTTTGAAATGTACAAATTCCGTTCAATGGTGGAAAATGCCGAACAAATGCGCCATGTGATTGAAAAAGTGGATGAGAACGGCAAGATAACGCAGGATAAAAGCCTGCCCGATCCGCGCATCACCCGTGTGGGCGCCTTCATCCGCCGCACCAGCATTGATGAACTGCCCAATTTGCTGAACATTCTTAAAGGCGAGATGAGCTGGGTGGGCCCGCGCCCTGAAATGCCCCACCTGGTGGAGCAATATGAACCCTGGCAGCGGCGGCGTTTTGCCGTGCCTCAGGGGCTGACGGGCTGGTGGCAGGTGAATGGGCGCAGTGATAAGCCGATGCACATGCACACTGAAGAAGATCTTTACTATGTGCAGAACTATTCCCTCTGGCTCGATATTCTGATCCTGCTCAAGACGGTGGGGACGGTGCTGCGGCGCAAAGGGGCTTATTGATGCCTTTTCTGCGCCGCCTGGAGAGAGCCCGGTTTTCTCCAGTGTTGTGGTTGACGATAGCCCTGGTTCACGGTTTGCTGTATTTGTTTTTAATTCCACCCTGGCAGCATTATGATGAGCCAGGGCATTTTGAATATGCCTGGCTGGCTGCCCACCAGGCAAGCTGGCCGCAGCCCGGCGATGCTGATGAGGCCATGCAGCGTGAATTGACCCGATCATTAATCGCCAACGGATTTGACCGCGGCTGGGCGCGGCCGCTTTCAGCAGATCAACCCTGGATTGGCGTTGCACAGGTTGGCGATAAACCCCTATATTATGCACTGGCTGCGCTGCCCCTGCGAATGATGCCAGATGCCCCCCTTGAAATTCAGCTTTATGCGGCCCGCGGAATTTCCCTGCTGCTTTATCTGTTGAGCGTTTTGGCAGGTTGGGGCGCCGTGAAAAGCCTGCTGCCGCCAGAGCACAGCCTGCGGTGGATGGTCCCAGCGGGCATGGCCCTGCTGCCGGGGTATGTGGATCTGATGACCTCTGTTAACAATGACGCCGCTGCCGCCGCCTTCTCCTGCGTGTTTTTGTGGGCCGCAAGTAAGATGCTGATGGAGAAGCCAGATTGGAAGAATTTGCTGCTTCTCGGGTTAAGTTTGGCAGCCTGTTTTCTGAGCAAGGCAACAGCTTATGGGGCTTTTGTGCTCCTGGGTCTGGCCATCTTTCTGCGATTAGTTCGCCAGGCCCGTTGGATATGGTTATGTCTGGGGGTGGGTTTACTCGCCAGCCTGGGATTGGTGTTTCAGTATGGAGATGCAGCTGGCTGGGGGGTGACGGATTACCAGGATACACCCACCGCTGTTCTGAGCAGCGCTGCACCCGTTGGAAATCGGGTGCTGCAGGTGGATGGATGGCGGGTCTATCAATATTTACCTGTTGACCAATGGGATACTTTACGGGGGAAAACGGTGACCCTGGGAGGTTATGTATGGGCTGATGTTGAAACGACAGGGGCTGCGCCAGAATTTGCCTGCTCCAATGCAAAGATCATTTCAAGTGTGTTTCGACTCAACACGCCGCTTTCCACAAAACCGGTGTTTTTGGCTGGAACATTTAATGTTCCTGAAGATTGCCTGATGCCGATGGTTATTTTGTATTCACGCCTGAATGGCCGGGCCTATTATGATGGGGTGGTATTGGCCGAAGGCACTTATTCCGCGCAGGCGCCGGATTATGCTGCCGGCCTGTGGGGCGGGCAGCCGTTTGCCAACCTGCTGCAAAACGCATCTTTTGAGACAACCGGTTTTCGCCTGAGCTGGCTGGCGGTGAAGGGGGTGGATAAACTGACAGGCATGAATATCAACAACCTGACATACAACTTCACTCTGCTGCCTGATTGGCTGCCGGTAATGATGGGGTATGTGCGCACTTTTTGGGGGCAGTTCGGCTGGGGAAACATTCCCCTGCCTGGAAGCAAACCTTACCTGGTGCTGGCTCTGCTTTCACTCCTGGGTGCGGTGGGAAGCGCGGTCCTGGTGGTAAGGCAGCGGCGGCAGATCCGCTTCAAGGTGTTGCTGCTGCTGGTGTGTGCCTTTGGCCTGCCCTGGCTGGTGACCCTGATGCGTTTTATGAAGATGCTCCCCGATATGGTGGATGCGCCGGTGGCGCGTTATGCAGTGGCGGCGATCATCCCGGGAATGCTGCTGCTGTGCGCCGGATGGCGCGAGGTGATGGGCTGGCTGCGCCTGAAGCCGGCTTTGCAGGCCGGGCTGTTCCTGGCAGGTTTTGCCCTGCTGGATGTGTTGGCGGTGTTGGGGATTATCCAGTATTTTCAGTAACAGCGCCAGAGCAGCCGGGGGAATGGCTTTAGGGTGTTGACCGCATCGAGAGAAGCGCTGGCTTCAACGGTTGTATCATTGACTTTGAACAGCACATCACCGGTCAGAATGCCGGCTTTTTCTGCCGGACTGCCTGAAACCGGCGCCAGGGCTATTTCACCGGCCGGGTTACGGTCAAGAAACACACCCAGGCCTTTGTATTGAATATGCTGGTCAGCATTGTTGAGTGCGATTAGGGGTGTCTGGCTGACGGTGTAGGAAAAATTGATCACCACCATCAGATATCCGGCCAGGCCCAGCAGGCCGCGGTCGTCGGTGAAGAGCCGATCCCTGAAGGCCAGAATCATGGCCAGGCTGACCAGGACCGAGAGGATCATGGTGATGCAGGTAAACTGGTAAAGACTCAGGTAACCAGCACCAGGGTGTAAAAGTCATAGCCAGCAAAGATCATGCGCTAAGGCCAGAAAAAAATAGGAAGCGGTGCTGATGCACAAAAGAATGGCGGCAGCAAATGCCATGATGCGGTTGAAACGATGAGCCATGTGGGGTTTTATTTCAAGTCAATGGATTACAGGATAATTATGCAGGCAATTCGGCGCACCCCTCTTGATTTTGCCGTGCTGCAGCGGTATGATCGAAAGGAGGGAAAAATAGGAAAAGGAGGACAGTATGAATGGACCATCTTTAAGCGACCTTTTACGGCGGTTGAACGGGGAAACATCCAGCAACCCACCGCCAGATGCCTGGAGCAATCCTCAACCGGATATCACCCGCATGGATATCAGGGATATTCCCAAATGTGGGCGTTTCACCGCTGAGGAACGCAAGGCAGAATACCGCCGGCGGGGGATGTCGCCTTCGGGGGTGATTGACGGTGTTTATAACGACACTTATTTGCCGCCAGGCGAGGGGTATAATGACGCCAACCGCGATTGGGATGCAGACGCCTAGGTAAATTTGCTCTTTGAAGCTTCTGCCGGCAAAATCAATCGTAGAAAGGTATCCTGAAGGAAAAACGCATACGCATAAAATGGCAGGTGCCGGTCAAAAAACCGGCACCTGCAGGTGATCCACCAGGGACTCGAACCCTGAACCCACTGATTAAGAGTCAGTTGCTCTGCCAGTTGAGCTAGTGGACCGTGTTCGTCAAATTGGCATCCCCAATTATACGCAAAACGCTCGAAAAGTCAATGAAATTTTTAAAAGACAGGGATTGAGATACCCCTGTTTTTTCTTTTCCCTCTTGACAAAGCTCTAAAAAAGATATACAATTCAATCAATGATACAATTATACAATAATACGACAATACAATAGTTCAAGTATACAAGAAAGGAGGATGATTTGAACCCACTCTCTGGCAAAATCAACCTCGACTTCCGCTCCAGTGAACCCATCTACCTGCAAATTGCCCAGCAAATCCAGCAGCTGGTGATGAAAGGCGATTTGAAGCTGGGAGATCAACTCCCAACCGTGCGTGAGATGGCCACCGAACTGCGGATCAACTTTAACACCGTGAGCCGGGCCTACCGCCTGCTGGATGAGACCCGGCTCATCTCAACCCAGCGCGGGCGCGGGACCTACATCTGGGAGGAGCCGGATGAAGCGATGAAACAAAAATTGCGTCAAAAAGGTCTCGAAGAGCTGGCCCTGCGCTACCTCAAAGAGGCCGGCAAATTGGGCTACACGCCTGCCGAAGCCATTGAAACCCTCAAACAACTGGCCCAGAGTGGCCAGACCAGCCTGTCGGATGAAGATCAACAAGAAGAAAGGTAAACGAAAATGACCATTTCAAATGTTCCCCTCAAAAAAGATACTTCCAATGCCCGCAAAATAAGCGAAAATTACCATATCCCCGGCGTGGCTGTGAGCGCCTTCATCGCCGCGATGGTGGTGATGTTCATCGGCATTCTGCTGATGGCAGATCGCGCCAGCGATGTGGTGGTGATGGTGTGGTCCTTTTCATGGATGCTGGTGGCCTTTTTTCTGATGTTCTCGTTGAAAATTGCCAATCAATGGGAAAAAGCCGTTGTGCTGCGCTTTGGCAAGTTCCGCGGACTGCGCGGACCGGGATTGTTCTTCATCCTGCCGGTTGTGGATGTCATCTCCAACTGGATTGATCACCGTGTGATGGTCACCCCCTTCAATGCCGAACGCACCCTTACCCAGGATACAGTGCCGGTGGATGTGGATGCGGTGCTGTTCTGGGTGGTGTGGGACGCTGAAAAGGCTGCCCTCGAAGTGGAAAGCTACCGTGCCGCCATCACCTGGGCTGCCCAAACGGCTCTGCGCGAAATCATCGGCCAGATGACTCTGGCGGATATTCTGGTGGGGCGCGCCAAAATGGACGCCGATCTGCAAAAGATCATCGACGAACGCACCACGCCCTGGGGTGTCTCAGTGCAGAGCGTTGAAATCCGCGATGTGATCATTCCGCAGGCCCTCGAAGATGCCATGAGCCGCCAGGCGCAGGCTGAGCGCGAACGTCAGGCGCGGGTGATCCTGGGTGAATCGGAAGAGCAAATTGCACACAGTTTTGCCCAGGCTTCTGAAGCTTACAATAACAACCCCACCGCCCTGCACCTGCGCGCCATGAACATGCTCTTTGAAGGCCTCAAGGAAAAGGGCGCCCTGGTCATCGTGCCTTCCAGCGCGGTGGATACGATGAACCTCGGCGGGATGAGCGGCATGGTCTCTTTGGCCCAACAGCAATCGGGCAACATCAAATAACCCTCTGGTAAGTAAACCACAAACTCTCCCCCGGAGCAAAACGCCCGGGGGAGAGTTTGAATGTTAAACGCCGCGGTTTTAAAATGGCCCCAGGCGCAGGAAGACTGCAATGAGCAGGAAAACCAGGGTCAACGGCAGCACCCAGGCCCACAGTTTGAGGGTCCACTTGAGCCAGCGCCCATAAGGCACTGAGCTGAGGCCAAGAGAGATGAGCAGCACGGCGTTGGTGGGGTAGATAAGATTGGTGAAGCCGTCGCCAAAGCAGTAGGCGGTGATGGCTGTCTGACGGGTGAGGCCCACCAGGTCGCCCAGGGGCAGCAGGATGGGCATCAACAGAAACACCTTTGCCGAAGATGAACCGACAAAAAATTCAATCAACAGGGCAATGGCATAGACCAGCAAGGCTGCGAGAAAGGGCGAGGCGCCGCTGACCATGGTCAGCATGGGGGCAGCAGCCTCACCGGCAGCCGCAACCGGGCTGGCGCTGTTGAAGGCGGCGGCAGCCGAATGCAGGATGGTATCCATGATACTGCCCTGGGCGATGATATATTTGACGCTGGCGGCCATCAAGATGAGGGGAATGCCCGGCGCCAATCCGGCGGCGCCTTCCAGCGCGTGGTTGAACGCCTGGCGGCCGGCGTTGCCCGAAAGCAGGCTGGCGCCAATGCCGGCGATCAGGAAAAGCAGCCCCACCAGGGGCAGCGAGATGGCTGAAATGAGGGGGACAAAAGGCGCGCTGAGGAACACGGCCAGGATCAGCACCAGGCTGGCAGCAAAAAAGAGCATACCGCGCTGCATGCCGGGGTTTTCAGATCCGGCAGTTTCAAAGCTGCTGAACTTGCGCCGGTTGACCTGGTCTTCGGTAAACATGGGCGAGCTTTCTGGGCTGCGCTCAACCTGACGGGCATACCTGGTCAGAAAGAGAATCAGCACCAGATACATGACCAGAAAGACGGCCACGCGGTATTCGGCCCCCGAAAAGAGCGGCAGGCCGCCAATCTTTTGCGCCAGGCCAATGGAAAAGGGGTTGGTCACGGCTGCCGAAAAGCCCATATTGGTGGCCAGAATGCTCATGCCCAGCCCGGTGAGGGTGTCCCAACCGAGGGCGTAGGCCAGGCCAATCACCACCGGAATGAGCGGCACCACCTCTTCGAAGATGCCGAAAAAGGCGCCGATACACATGAAAAAGAATGAGATCACCATCAACAGCAGCATCTTGCGGTGTTGAAAGCGGCGCACAATGCGCCCCAACAGAGCGTTCAGAATGCCGCTTTTTTCCAGCAGGGCAATGGCCATGCCCACCATCAGAATAAACAGGACGATGGTGATGATGGTCACGCCATCCGGTCCGCCCAGCACCTCCAGCGGCGCCAGCAGCCAGCGCCAGGCCGGGTAAGCAGGGCGCGCCACGGTGTGGTAAGAATTGGGATCTATCACATCGCGTCCATCCACCAGCGTGCGGTCATAGGCGCCCGGTTCAATCACCAGGGTCAACACGCCGGCTGCCAGCATCAGCAAGGCAAGAATGATCAGCGATTGCATGAAAGCCTTGCGGCTGATTTGCACTCCAGCTTTTGGATCCATACATCCTCCGAAAAGTGAATTAAGTGAGCACAACGGTTTAATTATATGCGCGATGCATTTTAAGATGGGTCAATGCGGCGGATTCGAGTACAATTAAACTGCATAAATTGTTCGATGGAGGATGGACAAATGAAAAAACAGAAGGCTATTCTGATGGGTGTGGGGTTTTTAACCATTTGGCTGGCTCTGAGCCTTTCAACCCCGGCGGCGGGCAGCGCAAGCGCGGCTCCCAATGTTTTTGATTGCAGCATTGTCACGGATGTTCCTCTTACAGAGTGCCAGGCTCTGGTGGACCTGTATGATACGGCAGGCGGCAGCACCTGGACGGCGAAAACAGGCTGGCGCAACGCCAGCACTGTTTGCAGCTGGTTCGGCGTCACCTGCACAGGGGGACATGTCAGCGGGCTGGACCTGAACAACAACGGCCTGGCCGGCCCGCTTCCTGCCGGGCTGGGAAACCTTACCAGCCTGGTGGATCTGAATTTATCGGGGAATGCCCTCAGTGGGCCGCTGCCGGCCGGGCTTGGCAGCCTGACCGCCCTGAAGAACCTGGATCTATCGCAAAACGGCTATCTGACGGGCAGCCTGCCTGCATTAAATACCCTGACCCAGCTTGAATCGCTTTCATTATATAATAATCAGCTCAGCGGTAGTATTCCGGCCTGGGTGGGCAGCCTCAGCCGCCTGACGGTGCTGGACCTGGCAGGCAATGAATTTTCCGGCGTTTTGCCGGCGGAACTGGGCAACCTGGCCAGCCTGACCGTCCTGCGCCTGGACACCAACCGCCTTGAAGGTCACATCCCTGCCAGCCTGGGCAGCCTTTCAGCTCTGGCGGAGTTGAGCCTGAGCTACAACGGCTTTTACGGAGATTTTCCAGCTGCCGTGGCCAGCCTGCCTGTTTTGACTCAGGTTTTTGTTAGTTACAACTGCCTGACCGCCAACCCCAGCGTGGGTGCCTGGTTAAGCGGCTTAGACCCTGCCTGGGCCAACACTCAGACGGTTCCGCCTTCAGGATTGCAGGTGCAGGAAACGCGCACCCCGGCACTGGTATATAACCTGAGCTGGACGCCCATTGCCTACCAGGCTGACGGTGGTTATTATGAAATCAGCTCGGCCACCCAGCCTGGCGGCCCGTGGTTTGTTCATGGACAAACGGCCAGCAAAGCCGTCTCCACCTATACAGTGACCGGTCTGACCGATGGGGTGCCCTATTATATCCGGGTGCGCTCCTACACCCCTGCCCATGATAACCAGATGAATAACCTTACCAGCCAGCCTGGCCTGGTTCTGGCGGGGTTTAAGGTGCTGCTGCCGGCCGTGCTGGCCAGTTTCAGCCAACCTTGAACGGTTTGTGTGTCTGCCCACTTGCCAGGTTGGTTTGACTTTCACCGGGAAAATTCTATAATCGTAAAATGAGCATTGACTTTCTGACCAGGAGTGGCCTGACATGAAAAATAAATGTTTCTTCTTCAGTCTGGCTGTAATTTTCCTGCTTGTCTCCTGTTGGCCGCAGCCGCCCATTCTGATTGGTTTTGCCGGACAACTCTCCGGAAAACAATCAGAACTGGGCACCCAGGGCAGGGATGGCGCCCTGCTGGCCGTAGAAACCATTAATGCTAATGGGGGAGTGAACGGCCGCCGGCTGCAAATGCTTGTGGAGGATGATCTGGGTACGCCGGAAGGGGCTGCCGCTGTTGATCAGACGCTTATCGATAAAAAGGTAGTGGTCATCATCGGCCATATGACCAGCAACGCCACCCTGGGCGGATTGAAAGTGACTGAGCCAGCCAAAATGATCATGCTCAGCCCAACCACTTCATCCAGCGAATTGACCGGATTGGACGACTATTTTCTGCGTGTCCAGTCAGATACGGGAATGATGGGCCGGGTGATGGCTGAATATGCTTATAGCGAAGACCACCTGCGAACGGTGGCCTGCATTTATGACATTGATAATGCGGCCTACACGACTTCTTATTTGAGAGAATTTGAGCGCGTTTTTACTGCCCTGGGTGGAAAAATGACTGCATCTGTTCGTTTCTCTGCTGCAAGCAACCCCACCTTTTCAACCTACCTGCCAGAATTACGACAAGACAACCCTCAGGCGTTGATGATTATGGCTTCGGGTCTCCATACCGCTCTGATTGCCCAGAGTGTACGCATGGATGGTTGGCAGACCCCGCTGATTGGTGTGGGATGGGCGATGGGGAATACGCTGGTTGAAAATGGCGGAAAAGCGGTGGAGGGAATGAAAATCTCGCAGACATATGACCCTCAAAGTAAAAATCCAGCGATGATTGATTTTCAGACCCGTTTTAAAGAACGCTTTGGTCATGATCCCATTTTTGCCGCCACTCAGAGCTATGAAACGGTGCTTGTTCTGGCGGCTGCTCTAGAAAAAACCGGCGGTTCGAGCACAGGCCTGCGCGAGGCTTTACTGCAAATCCGCAATTTTCCAGGCTTGCAGGGCAATTTGACCATGGATCCTTACGGGGATGTTTTGCGCACCAATTTTATCCTGGCTGTGCAAGATGGTCAATTTGTGCCCATCAAACAGGTGGATCCTGAGCAGCCATGAAATCAATGCCATCCCCCCGCCCTCTTACCGGCTTGTTTTTTCGCATGCTGTTGTTTGGCGAACTGCTGCCTTCGCTGTTGATCATGCTGGTGACTGTTGGCGCGGCTGCTTATCTTGGCAATGGGGTGATTGACCGGCAGCGTCTGGAAAACGTGAATGCCATCTCCCGCTCAGTTGACCGTTATCTGAACACGGCAGAAGATGTCCTCAAAACCACAGCCGATACACTGACCGCCTTGCAGAACCATGAACATTTGGGCGTCGTATTGGAGATGGCGCGAAAAAATCACCGCTATTTCGATGTCCTGTATGTTATTGATGCACAGGGACGCGAAGTGTGGATGACTCCCGCAGACCCGCTTTACCCTCCCGGGTTTGATATGTCGGGACAGGTGTATTTCAAGAATAAGGTTCAAAGCCAAACGGGAATTTCAGAACCGTTTCCATCTTTTCGCACGGGCCTGCCCACCGCCATCATGTCCGTCAACCTGGATAATGGCGGTCAGTTGATTGGGGAACTCAGTTTGCAGGCCCTTCAAGACGAGGTGGATGCCTGGGCCGATGACCGCCACACCACTTACATTGTGGATCAATCGGGCTATTTATTGGCCCACCCCAACACAGATTGGGTGGACCAGCAAAAGAATATCAAGACCTGGGAAGTGGTTCAAAGAGGATTTCAGGGCGCCAGCCATTTGTTTTACACAGCAGAAGACGGCCAGTTAATGCGCGCCTCCACCACCCTCACCCGGCAGGGCGGCTGGCTGGTGGTGCGCGAAGCCAGCCTTCAGGCGGTTTACGGCATGTACATTCCACCTCTCTTTGGCGCGGCTGCCCTGATTTCCACCATATGGATTGGCCTTGTTATTTTCTTCCAGCGCCGCATGCAAACCCAGGTGGTTCAACCACTGCAGGCGCTTTCGCGCGCAACAGAAATCATGGCCACAGGCAGCGGCGGCCAAACCCCAGAAATCGCCATCACCAATCGGGCTTTCCTCGAAATACATGAATTGACCCACAGTTTCAACCGTATGAACCAGGCCATCTTATCGCGGCAGGAAGCATTGATCGATTCGGAAAACAGGCTGCAAAAAATTATTCAGGATATGCCCGTGATTCTGGTTGCCCTCGACCACAACCGCCATGTTTGCGTCTGGAACAAGGAGGCGGAACGTGCCACCGGTTATTCACGCGAGGATATTCTTCAATCTCCTGACCCGATGCAGTTAATCTTTCCCCACGAGGCAGACAGGGAACGCATCCGTCAAATCGTATTCACCCTTTCTGGCGATTTTCGCGGCATGGAATGGGAACTAACGGGCAAGGATGGCGAAAATCACCCCATTATCTGGTCATCCATTGCTTTTTCCACCCCCATTCCCGGATGGTCATTCTGGATGGTAGGCTTGGATGTGACCCTGCTCAGACGAATTGAGGCGGCCAGCCGGCTTTCGAGTGACAAAATTCAGGCCATGTTCAGTTCAGCCATTGACGGTATTTTGTTTGTTGACCTGGGGGGACAGATTCAGGATGCCAATCAGGCGGCTGTGGATATGTTCCACTGCGGCGATCATCAGGATCTGATCGGACATAATATGATTGAACGGGTTATCCCAGCAGACCGCGACCGCGCACGTAAAGACCGCGCCTATACGCTCGACGCCGGGCGGCTGATCAAATCTGAATATCGCTGCCTGACAATGGATGGCGGCGAATTGGATGTTGAAACCAGCGCTGCGCTGCTGCGGGATATGGAAAGCGCCCCCATTGGCTTTGTGTTCATCTTGCGGGATATCACGGAACGCAAAGCCATTGAAGCTGAAATTCACCGCCTCAACCGCGACCTGGAGCAGCGGGTGATGGAGCGGACCAGCCAGCTGGATGTATCTAACCGCGAACTGGAATCGTTCTCCTATTCTGTATCACATGATCTGCGCACCCTCTTGCGCAGTCTGGATGGTTTCAGCCACATCCTTCTGGAAGATTATGCAGAAAAGCTGGATGAAACCGGGCGCGATTATTTGAAGCGCATCAGCAAGGCTGCCCAGCGCATGGCTTCCCTTGTGGATGCCCTTTTAAAACTGGCGCGTATCACCCGGGCTGAAATCAACTACAGCCTGGTGAATTTATCGAGCATTGCTGACCATTACCTCGCAGAACAAAGGGCGGCCTACCCTGAACGCCAGGTAGAAATTAAGGTTGAGCAGGGAATGCTGGTGGAGGCTGATGCCAGTTTGATGGAGATTGTGATGGAAAATCTGCTGGATAATGCCTGGAAGTTCACTGCCGCCCAGGTTCCAGCCCGCATTGAGGTGGGCCGGGCTGCAGCAGAGGAGGAGAATCTGACCTTTTTTGTGCGCGATAACGGCGCCGGCTTTGATATGAATTTTTCGAGCAAGCTTTTTGGAGCCTTTCAGCGGCTGCACGATGGCGATGAATTCTCGGGCGTTGGCATAGGTCTGGCCATGGTGCTGCGCATCGTCCAGCGTCACGGCGGTAAAATTTGGGCCAGGGGCAGCCTGAACCAGGGTGCGACTTTCTACTTTTCATTGCCATGCCGCGGCACCCGCCCGCCGCCAGGCGGGAATGAGCAGCCTTATCATTCTGATTGCCAGGCAGACCGGGCCAGATGATTTCCTTGCCTGATCAGCCTGTTTGTGTTATTGTAGGAACATTCTTAAAAAAATCGCCGAAATCAGGTCATCAGCGCCTTACATCACAAGGAGTCCGCATTTCATATGTCAAAAATCAGCCGATATTGTCTGGGTATTATGGAGGCTGCCTGGCTGGCAGCCCTTATCTGCACCCCTCTCTTTTTCAATAAATACTCCAGCCGCTCTTTTGAACCTGATAAAGCTGCCATTTTACGCAGCCTGGCGCTGATCATATTGCTGGTCTGGCTGGTCAAATTTATAGATCAGAAAGGGTGGCGCCTTAGCAAAGCGGAAACCTGGAAGGCATTCTTAAAATTTCCCTTGACCATTCCAGTCATTGCCCTGGCCGCAGTTTTGACCGTTTCAACCATGTGTTCCTTTGCCCCCATCAACAGTTTCTGGGGCTCCTATTTGCGCCTGCAGGGCCTGTACACCATCCTTGCGTACATGGTTGTGTTTGCTTCAGTGGCGTTCAATTTGCGCACCCGCGCCCAAATGGATCGTCTGATCACCACCGCCATTCTCACCAGCCTGCCCATCAGTCTGTATGGCATTGGCCAAAGCGCTAAACTGGACCCCACCATTGTCACTTCCAGCGAGTATTCAGCCACGCGCGTCACCTCAAACCTGGGGGCACCGGTGTTTTTGGCGGCTTACACCATTATGGTGCTTCCGTTGACCATCGCACGTCTGGCGCGCGGCGTGATTGGCCTGATCAAGGACCGTGCGCGGCTGTTAATGCACATTGGCGAGGTGGTCTTGTATGCCTTTGTGGGCATCACCCAGGTATGGGTGATTGTTCTGAGTGAAAGCCGCGGCCCCTTGCTGGGCATGCTGATCGGCCTCTTCTTCTTCTTGCTGGCCCTGTTTATCTTCTGGCGTAAGCGCTGGGTGTTGTGGTCGGGTGTTGGCCTGGCAGCGGCAGCCATTGCCTTCCTGCTGGTGCTGAACATTCCCAACGGCCCGCTGCAAAGCCTCCACAGCATTCCGGCTTTGTCTCGTTTTGGGAATATTTTTAATTTGACCACGGGCAGCAATTATTCACGCACCATTTACTGGCAAATGGCGACTGAGCTAATCATGCCTCATCAACCACTGCAAACGCTGACCGGCGAAGGGGATTCGCTGAATGCCCTGCGCCCGCTGATTGGTTATGGACCTGAAACCACCCGCATCACCATCACTCAGATTCACCGCTACATCATTGAAATGATTGACCGCTTTCACAACCTGACCTGGGATACCCTGTCATCATCCGGTGTTTTAGGCCTGGTGATATATCACATTGTTTTTGCGGTTATTTTCTATATTGGCCTGAAGGGATTGGGCCTGATTCCAACCAGGCGTCACCAGTTCCTGTTTTTTGCCAGTTATATCGTTTGCGGCCTGGTTGGCGCCATTAGCCTGAGCCTCTGGCAGGATATCCGCTTTGTGGGCCTGGGCTTGCAGCTCGGCGTGGTGATGGGGCCGCCGATTTATCTGGTTCTGACCTTGATGGGACCATTTAAAACCCTTGTTCCAGCCATGTCGCTGCAGCAGGCGCTGCCTCTGGCGGCGGTGCTGGCAGCCATTCTTTCGCATCTCATGGAAATCGCTTTTTCATTCCAAATTGTATCCACCTACACCCATTTCTGGCTGTATGCCGGGCTGGTGGTGGTGATGGCGCGTTACCTGCCGGTTGAAGAAGTGGAAGAGACGGCCCCTGAAGTCCCCAGCGTCAAGCGCGCGGCCAGTTTCAACACCAAAGAACCCATCCGCAGCAAGCCGCGCGGGCGGTCGGGAGCGGAAGATGTGCTGTGGGGCAACGCGGTGATGGGCGGGCTGGTGGTGGGCCTGGTGCTGAGCGTTATCGGCTACAATTTTATTTTGAAGGGACCGGCCGTTGAAGCAGGCACTATCTTATGGAATTCGCTTATTTATCTGGCAGGTAATAAAAACAATGCATCGTTTTTTGTCCCCGGATTGCTGATGCTCACCTGCACGGCCGGGGCGGCCGCTTTTGCGTTTCAGAGCTGGTATAAGAATGGGGAATGGTTGAAACCCTTCCTGGTTATCGGCGGCACGGCCACGGCAGTGTCTGGTTTCTTCTGGTTGTGGATGTGCATCAGTCTGTCAGGCATTTCCAATGCACAGATCAACAGCTTTGAAGATAATCTGGCCCGGGTGGTGGGTTATGAAAACCTGCTTACCAATTTCTTTGTGTTTATTTTTATCCTGCTGGTTGCCTATGCTGGCGCCAGCGTCTTTGCCTGGCAAACCCGTCAAACCCCTCCCAAACCCAGTGTGTTGGCCATTTCCACCGGTGTGGTGATGACCATTGTGACCCTGGTGCTGATATATCAGAGCAATCTGAGCATCATCCAGGCTGATATTTCATACGCCAAGGCTGAGGCCATGTTCAACAGCGGAAACTCGACGCTGGCAGTCCCATTATATGAGCACAGTGCGCAGCTGGCGCCAATGGTGGATGAGTACCAGCTTGCCGCGGCGAAGGCTTATCTGGATCTGGCCACACGTGACAATACCAATGATCTCACCTATTATGCCAGGGCAGAAAAAGCCCTGCTGCGGGCAGTGGAAATTAACCCCACCAATGTCAACAACATCACCCGTCTGTCCGAATTATATGCCCGCTGGGTCACATCGCCCCATTTGGCTGATGAAGCAGTGAAAAATAACTATTTGCAAAAGGCAGATGCCGGTTATGCGGCCATGCTGCGTTTGAGCCCGCGCAATTACCAGTTTTACACGGCCTGGGCTTACCTTGATTTGACCTCGCTGGGTCGGCTGGATGAGGCGCGCTGGAAGCTGGTTGAATCGCTTCGCTTGAACGCTTACAACCCGTCTGCATTTGGCCTGCTGGGAGATATCTATGCGCGCCAGGCGCGGGCTGTTCCCGAAGCATATAATCAAACCCTGGGTCTGCAGGCGTTGAAATACTACTGGCTGGCCTCGCGGACAGCAGGTTATGAACTCGGTACCAAATATGTATATCTGACGGCCAGCGCACGGGTGATGACCGAAATGGTGCAATACGGCCAGGCCATGCAGGCTTACCTGTTCGCCTTGAAGGCGGCGCCGGATACAGATAAATGGAAGGTTGAAGAAGCTTTGGCCCGCCTGTATGCGAATACGGGGAATAAAATCCAGGCGGTGCAATATGCCCAGGCAGCCGTGGAGCATGCCCCTGAGGCGTCAAAGGCCAATTTGCAGATTTTGCTGCAGCAAATACAGAATGCACAGTAAAACAATTGCCGCCCCGTTTCAACGGGGCGGCAGTTGAATTGTGGCGGAATATTGTTATACTAAAATGAAATGCGGCGTTTGGGGATCCCCCCACGCTGTTCCCGGCCAGGTGTGTGATTCGAACTGCCGTGGATGAGAAGATTTTTTGATGGTTTCCACTGCCCGGTTAAACCAGGGAGATGATGCTTATGGACACATTGCGCATTGCGTTCTCAGGCGCCGGGTATATTGCCCGGGTGCACGCCCAGGCGGTCTGGGCGGCGCCGGGGGCCACCCCGGTGGCCCTGGTGGATCACCAACCCGACACCAAGCAGAGTTTCACCGAACAATTTGGCATCACCCGCGTCTATACCCGGGTGGAAGATTTGCTGGCAGATGGGGAGGTGGATGCGCTGGTGGTTTGCACCCCCAATTATTTGCATGCCCATGAAAGCCTGGCTGCTCTGAAGGCTGGCGTGCATGTGCTGGTGGAAAAGCCCATGGCGATGAATGCCCGTGAAGCGCAGGAGATGGTGGCGGCAGCCCGCGATAACCATGTGGTGCTGATGGTGGCTCACAACTGGCGCTTTGATGAAGAGGTGATGTGGCTGCGCCGGCAGGTGCTGGATGGACGCATTGGACGGGTGATCCGCACCAAGGGTTACGCCGTGCATGTCAACTGGGGGCCCAGGGGCTGGTTCACCCAGCGCGACCTGGCTGGCGGCGGCGCTGCAGCCGATATGGGCGTGCATGCCCTGGATACGGCCCGCTTCATTATGGGTGACCCGCAGCCGGTGAGCGTGTATGCGCGGCTGGGTTCTTTTTATCAGAATTTTGACGTGGAAGATACAGCGCTGATGATGATCAACTGGGATAACGGCGCGGTTTCATATATTGAGTCGGGCTGGTGGCAGCCGCATGCCGACATGGAGGCAGCCGCCACGCAGGTTTATGGGGTGCATGGCATGGCCCAGGTTTTTCCAACCCGGCTGGTGCGCTTCACCGAGCCCGGCGCGCCGCCAGAGGAGATTGACGGCGGCTTTCGCCCGCGCGTCAACCATTATTCACCAGAAATGTACCAGCGCCAGATGGCCGCGTTTATCAACTGCATTCAGGGCGGTAAACCTTCTCTGCAATGCGCCCGCCAGGGCATGATCAACATGCAGATTCTGGACGCGGCCTATGAAAGCGCCCGCACCGATCAACTGGTGCATATCCAGGAGATCGAGGTGTGACACGGCAAATCAGGATTGGAAGCGCGACACCACGGCCTGCAGCGAGCAGGCCATTTCTTTTAATGCGCTGGCCGACTGCGTCACTTCCTGGAACTGGGCATTCATTTCTTCGCTGGAGGCCGAAAGCTGTTCGATGGCGGCACTGTTTTCAGCGCTGATGGCGGCAATAGCTTCAATGCTGCCGGATGCCTGGCTGGCGCTGTGACGCATGGCGCTGGTGGCGGCGGCGTTTTCTTCCACCACCGCTGAGACGACATCCACGGCGGCGATCATGTTGCCCACGGCGCTGCCCGCTTCGCGGGCAGCCTGCTCAGCCTGTTCGGCCTGCTCGCTGACAGTCTGGACAGACTGGAGAATGGACTTGAGAGCCGTACCGGCGGCATTGGCTGCTTTGACGCCTGTTTCCACCTCCTGCGCGCCGCTTTGCATGGCGTTAACGGCTTCGGCCACGGTTTTTTGAATTTCGCGGATCAGATTGGCAATTTCACGGGTGGAATTGGACGCGCGCTCTGACAGTTTACGCACTTCAGCGGCCACCACGGCAAAACCTTTGCCCTGCTCGCCGGCACGGGCAGCTTCGATGGCAGCATTGATGGCCAGCAGGTTGGTTTGCGCGGCAATATCTTCGATGGTTTCGAGAATGGCGCCAATTTCTTCGGAGCGTTTGCCCATTTCGCTGACCTTTTCAGATGAGATGCCCACTTTTGAATGAATGCGCGACATGCCGTCGATGGTCTGCTGTACGGTCTGCTCGCCCTGGCGGGCTAACCCGGCAGCCTGGGCCGATTGTTTGGACACATTTTCCGCATTGTTGGATACCTGGGCCACCACCTGCGAAACCTGCCCGACCAAGCCGGAAAGCTGGGAGATGGATTTAGCCTGCTCTTCTGCTCCCACGGCCACGCTTTCAATGGATCGTTCCAAATCCTGAACGGAAAGGGACATGGCGTGGATTGATTCGCTTTGCTGGTTGATACCCTGGGCCACCTGCGCAATGGTGATGGCAATCTGGTTGGAAGCCTGACCAGCCTGGCAGGTGGTTTCGGCCAGATCATTGGAAGCTGAGTTCAACCGGGCAGCGTTTTCGGCCACCGCCTGAACCGAACCGCGCAAGAATGCGGCCATGCGTTGGAAGGCATTTGCCAGCACATCCTGCCCAGATTGAGGCCTGACCTCAACATTGAGATCGCCCTGTGAAAGGCGGTCAGCGGCGGCTGCCATGTCGCGCTGGTAGGTGATGATGCGGCGGAAAGCTTCAGCCAGGTTGCCAATCTCATCATCGCCGCGGTGCTTGATCTGCTGGTCAATTTCGCCGGCAGCCACATGCACGGCAGCCTGAGCCATGCCGCGCAGAGGGCGGCTGATCCAGGTGGCAATGATGCTGGTGCCAATGACGACAATCAGGACGGCCAAAATGACAATGACCATCAGCAAATTGCTGAGGTTTTGCAGGTCAGCCAGGGCATCGCCAGTTTCCTGCTCCACAATCAGGCCCCAGCCGGCGACTGGAAGGGCCACATAAGCGCCGATCATTTCACGCCCCATCACACCCGGATAGGCGGCGCTGCCCGATTCACCCCGCGCCAGGGCTTCGGCTGCCGGGCTGTTCACTTTTAAGGCCAGTTCCACCCGGTTTTTAACCCGTCCCTGGCTGATAAAGGTGGAAGTGAACCGTGAATTGGTGATGTAATAGCCGTCAGCGTTGATCAGGTAGGCGTCGCCGGTATCACCCATGCGCGATACCGCCAGGACGCTTTGAATCGCCGACATGGGAATGGTGCCGCTCATCACACCGATCATTTTGCCGCCCTCAATCACCGGCGCAGCAATGGTGAAAATAATACGATCGCGATTGGATAGGGATGGCTGGGATAAAGTGATTTCACCGGCCAGAGTCGGAGCGAAATAGGCTTCGTTTTTGATGTTGAGGTTGGTTTCATTATCTGTGCTGAAGATGACCGTGCCTGAAGCGTCGGCCAGGCGCATGGTTTCATAAACTTTCCACTGGTCAAAGTACTGCTGGATGGAATCTTTAGCCTTGGCTGGATCCATGGTGCGCACCCGGGCGGTGCCTGCCACGGTGACCATGTTATCAATACGTTCATTGATCCAGTTTTCCAGAAAAAGAGCCTGGACCTGGGCCTGCATTAAGAAATCATGCCTGAGGCGCTCACGCATGGCTTCCTGACTGCGGGTGATGGCCAGAATGCCCAGGGCCAGCAGCGGAATGAGACCCAGGAGGAGGATGAACACAAGCAGACGGGCGCGCAAGGAGCGCCGCAGAGACAGATGATCAAGGACAGACATCAACCACCTCCATTGAGAACAATCATTCCAAAAGCAGAAAGAAGAAGGCAGAAATCTGCCTCAGGCAGGCGGCAGGGAAGGGGATGATTACTGGCGGGCAATGAGAAAGCCGCCGAGCAGCAGCAGGAGCAGGCCGGCCAGACGGCCCAGGCTGACTGGATGAACCGGAACGCCAAACCAACCGAAATGATCCACCAGAATGCCCATGGTAAGCTGGCCAATGATGATGAGGGTGATGACCATGGTGCCGCCGAGGCGCGGCAGAGTGATGCTCATGGTGACGTAGAGAATGACGCCAAAGACGCCGGCGCCCAGCATGTACCAGGGCAAAGTGTGCCATTCCCTGATTTTTTCGCCGCCGCGCAGGAAAAGGAGCAGGCCCGAGAGGAGCAGACCGCTGAAATGGACGATGAAACTGGCGGCGGTGCCGCCCACGCGCTGACCCATGGCACCTGAGATGGGCGCCTGCAGGCCAACCGAAATGCCCCCGATGAGACCGGCCAGAATCACAAGCAGCTGTTCCACGGATAAAAAAATCCTTTCTGGCGAAGGGTGAATTGATATGATTATACAGCAAGGCGCAAGGAAGCATGGATAAAAAATGTATGTTGGTGAACTTTTTTCACCGCGAAGCGCGCAAAGGAAGAAAAAAGGTGCTGCTCAGAGATTGGTAAAAAAAGCCTGGCGTGCGCCGCCTTTGGCTGCATTCCAAACTGGTTTCAGACCCGAATGCAGGTAAAAGGTGGGTGTGCCCGGAATGAACCGGGAAAAACCGGGAGTGAGGAGGTGATGCGGCGGTTCGGGTGATCATTGAGGGCGCTCAGGGAGGCAATTTGCTAAAAAATCAAATTGGGTACTTGACAAACGCATTGAATCATCCTAAAATATAAGTGTGAGAGCGCTCCCAAAAACGGCGCGTCACACCTGAAGAAGCCCTGCCGTCGTTGACGGCAAAATTAAAAAGCAATTTTGAGAGCGCTCCCAGGAGAACCGACCGCATGCCCCTCACCCTTGAAGATATCGCCCGCATCGCTGGCACCTCACGTTCGACCGTCTCGCGCGTGATCAATGGCGACCAGAATGTCAGCGAGGCGACCCGCACCAAGGTGATGGACGTGATTTCCAAGGTCAATTTTCAGCCCAACCTGGCTGCCCGCGGCCTGGCCGCCGGACATACCGGCATTCTGGGCCTGGTGATCCCGATGGGCGTCAGCGCCATCTTCGCTGACCCCTTTTTCCCCCTCCTGATCCAGGGCGTTTCGGGCCAGTGCAATTCGCGCGATGTGTCGGTGATGCTGTGGCTGGCCGAACCTGAATTTGAGCGCCGCACCATTAACAATGTCCTTTACAACGGTCTGATTGACGGCGTGATTATTGCCTCCATGCTGACCGATGATAGCCTGGTGGATGCGCTGCGCAATAAATCCCTGCCCTTTGTGCTGGTGGGGCGCCACCCCACCGATGAACACATTCACTATGTTGATTCGGACAACCGCAGCGGCGCCTACCAGGCGGTGCTGCACATGGTGCGCATGGGCCGCAAACGCATTGCCTGCATCAACGGCCCCGCCAACATGATTGCCGGTATGGACCGCGCCCGCGGGTACCGCGATGCCCTGAAAGAGCGCGGCATTTCATTGCAGCCCGAACTGGTGGTGGAAGCCGATTTCACCGACCCGGGCGGCTATGCGGCGATGAAACAGCTGATGCAGTACAGGCCGGACGCCGTGTTCGCCGCCAGCGACACGATGGCCATTGGCGCGGTGCGCGCCATCCATGAATTGGGACTGCGCGTCCCTGAAGATATTGCCGTGGTCGGGTTTGATGATATCCCCATGGCCAGCCGGATTACTCCGTCTCTTACCACTGTGCGCCAGCCTATTTCCAGAATTGGCGCCATTGCGGCAGATACCCTCATAGACCTCATCGAAAACCCATCCGACCGGCCTCAGCATATCATCCTCCCCACCGAACTTGTCATCCGCGAGTCCTGCGGGGCAATCCATCCAGTGAGATCATAGGAGGTGGTCAATTTTTAGAGATTTGAAGGTTGCCGTTCTGGCAAAATAATAGACGGAACGCCGCCAGCATTCCGTCCGGGGTAACCCCACTGCTCATTGTTAGCAAAGCTACCCATATTCAAGATACCTTAAAAGGCCTGTCAAGTCAAGGTCTCTTAAGTATTTCCTGTGGGCAGCTTGGCAAAAAATCACTTTTTTGAGTTTGAGAAGGAGAACCGAAATGCGTAAGTTTGCCCTGTCTGTTGTTAGCGTCCTCATTCTGCTCAGCATGGTTCTGACAGCCTGCGCGACGCCCACCGCTGCCCCCACCGCCGCAGCCCCCACCGCTGAAGTTAAAGTGGTTGAAAAGACCGTGGTTGTGACTCAGGAAGTCAAAGTCGAAACCAAGGTGGAAGTCCCCGTGGCCGCTGCCGAACGCACCCAGGTTTACTGGTACATCGGCCTCGGCGCTGGCTCTCAGCCTGCCCAGATCGAAGCGGAAAAGGTCTTCATTGACAAGTACAACAAGTCTCAGACCGAAATTCAGCTCATCCCGATCATTGTCGATAACAACTACGCCCGCGATAACCTCATCGCCCAGATCGCTGCCGGCAATGCGCCCGACATCGTGGGCCCTGTGGGCACCAAAGGCCGCGGTTTCTTCCCCGGTGCGTTCATGGATCTGACCCCGATGGTCGAAAAATTCAAATACGACCTCTCTGATGTCGATCCCAAGTTCCTTGAATTCTACAAGGACGAAGGCGCCCTGGTTGGCCTGCCCTTCGCCATCTTCCCCTCGTTCCTGTGGGTCAACAAGACCCTGCTTGAAGAAGCCGGCCTCGATATGCTGCCCCAGAAGTTCGGTGAGAAATACACCATCGATGGCAAGGAATACGAATGGAATTTCGATACCCTCAAGCTGGTTGCCATGAAACTGACCGTGGATGCCAAGGGTAACGACGCCACCTCCCCTGATTTCGATCCCACCAACATTGTTCAGTGGGGCTTCGACTGGCAGTGGACCGATGCCCGCGGTATCGCCACCTCGTTTGGCGCTGGCATCCCCGTTGCTGACGGCAAGGCCGTTCTGCCCGCTGGCTGGGGTGAAGCCTGGCAGTGGTACTATGACGGCATGTGGAAAGACCACTTCATCCCCACCCAGGCCAACATCGACAGCGACCTGATCAAGGGTAATGAATTCGGCTCAGGCAAGGTTGCCATTGTGCACTGCCACATGTGGTTCACCTGCTGCACCGTTCCCGAAACCAACACCAATATCGACATTGCTGTTGTGCCCGCTTACAATGGCGTCTACACCGCCAAGATGCACGGCGACACCTTCTCCATCCTCAAAGACAGCAAGAACCCCGAAGCTGCCTTCAAAGTTCTGACCTACATGCTCGGTGAAGGTTCCGCTGACCTGTACGCTCTGTACGGTGGCATGCCCGCCCGCGCTTCCCAGCAGGCTGATTTCTTTGCTGGCCTCGATAAGACCTTCGAAAAGAACGCTGTCAAGATCAACTGGCAGGTTGCCGTGGATTCAATGCCCTACGTTGACGCCCCCAACCACGAAGCCGGTCTGCCCAACTTCGCCAAAGCTGACGACGCCATCGCCAAATTCACCAGCGATATGCGCAGCAATGACAAGCTGGACATCAAGGCCCGCATCGATCAGCTTATCACCGACCTGAACACCATTTATCAGGAAGTGAAGAAGTAATTCTTCTTCTCCTGAGGAGAGGGTGCACTGACAACAGTGCACCCTCTTCATAACCGGAGATGGATGAGGAGGAAACCATGACTGTATCCCAATCTGTTGTTCCGACAAAACCTGGCGGGGCCGGGAAAGAATCAAAAGGCCTGGGTTTGCGCAGACGCGAGGCAAAATGGGGCTTGATTTTCCTGAGCCCGTGGCTGTTAGGGTTTCTGATCTTCACCCTGCTTCCCATGCTCGCTTCACTCACTTTTTCTTTCACCAATTACAACCCGACCAAACCCGCAGAAATGTCTTTTGTCGGATTGAGCAATTATGCCCGGCTTTTTAACGATGTGGACCTGCTTCAGGCCATCAGCGTGACCTTGCGTTTCGCTCTGATCTCAGTGCCGCTCAGCCTCATTTTCCCGCTGCTGCTGGCGCTGCTGGTCAATTCCAAACATTTGCTTGCAAAAAACGTTTTCCGCACCCTGTTCTACATGCCTTACATGATCCCGGTGGTGGCGGGGGTGATGGTTTTCGGGGGGGTGCTTAACAGTGAATCGGGCTGGCTGAACCGCCTGCTGGCCATGATCGGCATTCAGGGTCCCAACTGGTTCCAGGATGCCAACTGGGTGCTGCCCGCCCTGGTGATTATGGGCTTCTGGGGCGTGGGCAACACCATGTTGACCATGCTCTCTGGTTTGCAGAACGTGCCAACGGAGATGTATGAAGCCGCCAAAGTGGACGGCGCCAATGCTTTCGTGACCTTCTTCAAAATCACCATCCCGATGATTTCTCCGGTGGTGTTCTATAACCTGATCCTTTCCCTGATCGGCACTTTCCAGTATTTTACCCAGGCCTATGTCATCAGCAACGGCCGCGGCGATCCGGGCGGCGCCACCCTGTTCTACAACCTCTACCTGTACAAAACAGCCTTTGCCTTTCTTGATATGGGCTACGGCTCAACCCTGGCCTGGGCGATGTTTATTGTCGTTTTACTGTTGACCGTTTTCCTGTTCCAGACGCAAAAGCGCTGGGTATACTATGCCGGCGGGGAGGACTGATCCATGGCTGCGACGACGACCCAAATCAAAAAACCTTTGCTTTCGTGGAAACAACGCGAAATCCTCTCTTATATTGGCGTGACCCTGCTGGGCCTGGTGGTGGTGGTGATCTTTCTGATGCCGCTGGGTTATGCCGCGGTGACGGCTTTCAAATCGCAGGAACAGATCCGCGATGTGACCGGGCCGCTACTGCCTTCGCTGCCCTCCAAATACAATTACCAGGGCAAGGACTATAACCTGTATGAAGTGCCCATGCCCGACGGCACCCGGACGATGGCGCTGGTGAAAGCCGGACGCGAGAGCAGCGAATTTGTTGACCCGCTGAACCCTGATGCCGGCCTGGTCAAGTGGGAGGGGCGCTGGCGCACCCTGACCCCCAAATATGAATTCAGCCCGTTCATGGAAAATTTTGAACGCGCCTGGAACCAGATCAGCCTGGGCAAATTGTTCGTCAATACCTTTGCCATCGCCATCTGGAGCATGATCGGCACCCTGATCTCTTCCATTCTGGTGGCCTACGGCTTTGCTCGCTTCCGTTTTCCGGGCAAGAAGGTGCTGTTCATGATCCTGATTGCCACCATCATCCTGCCGGGCCAGGTAACCCTGATTCCGCAGTACGCCTTCTTCCGCGCCATTGGCTGGGGCGGCACCTGGTGGCCGTTGATCATTCCGCATTTCTTTGCCAACGCCTACAATGTGTTCCTGCTGCGGCAGTACTTCCTGGGCATTCCGCGCGAACTGGATGAGGCCGCCATGATGGACGGCGCCAGCCCCTTCCGCATTCTGATCTCGGTGATTTTGCCGCAATCCATGCCGGCGGTGACAGCCGTGGCCATGTTCCACTTCTTCTGGTCATGGAATGACTTCTACACCCCATTGATTTACCTGGCTGGAAAGGAAGACCTCTACACGATTTCGATAGGTCTGACCCGCTTCAACAATGTGTATGCCGTGCAGCCCGGCCTGGCCATGGCCGCTGCTTTGATGGTGGTGGCGCTGCCGGTGGCCCTGTTCTTCCTGGCCCAGCGCCAGTTCATGCAGGGTATTGTTGTGACCGGTGTGGAGAAATAATCATGAAAAAATGGAACCTGTTTTTGATGGCTTTGCTGGTGTTCATCTCAGCATGCACCTCAACCGCACCGCAGCCTGCCGCCACCGTCACCCCCACGGCTGTGCCGGCAACCCCGTCAGACAGGATCTATGTGGATGCAGGCCGGGTTGAGGGGTCCCTTAACCCGGCCCTCTACGGTTCGAATTACGGCCCCTGGCTGTTTGTGGCCATGGAAGTGCGGCCGCAGGCCGAAGCTGCGGGCATCAGGCTGCTGCGCTTTCCCGGCGGACGCTGGGGCGACGAGAATGATATTGACACCTGGCAGCTCGACCAGTTTATGCAGCTGGCCAGAGCCATGGGTTCTGAGCCGCTGGTGCATGTGCGCCTGCTGAAGGGCACCCCTGAAAAAGCTGCCGCCCTGGTGAAATATGCCAATATTGAAAAGGGCTACAAGATCCGCTACTGGAGCGTGGGCAACGAAGCCAACCTGTACGTCAACCAGTTCAAGGTGGATTACGACACCGAACGCTTCAACCGTGAATGGCGCGAGATTGCCAAAGCCATGAAAGCCGTGGACCCGACCATTTTGCTGGTGGGCCCGGATACCAGCCAATTTATGGTCAACGAAGCCAGCAATCCCAAGGATAAAAACGGGGTGGATTGGCTGCGCTCTTTCCTGAAGGCCAACGGGGATATGGTGGATGTGGTGGCGGTTCACCGCTATCCCTTCCCCAACAACGCGGAGAAGACCTCGCCCACCCGCCAGGAACTGCTGGCCAACGGCCCTGATTGGGATGCCTGGGCGCCTGCCCTGCGTAAAGTGATCAAAGAAGAAACCGGCCGCGACCTGCCGATTGCCCTCACCGAAGTGAATTCGAACTGGGCCGGGCAAAGCGGCGGCGAAGCCACCCCTGAAACTTTTGTCAACGGCCTGTGGTGGGGAGATGTGCTGACCCGCCTGGTGCGCCAGCGGGTGGATATGGTGGCGCAGTTTTGCCTGGTGACCCGCCCCGGAACGGGGGAGTGGGGGCTGCTGGCCCGGGATGATGTGCGCCCCATTTATTATGTTTATCTCATGTACAAGCAATTTGGCAGCGAGCTGGTCTTTTCCAATTCACCCGATCCATTGGTGACGGTGGCCGCAGCCCTGCGCCAGGACGGCGCCCTGACGGTGATGCTGGTGAACCGTGGAGATGCCGCGGTGAACCTGCCCCTGCGGGTGGATGGCTTCGGCGATTCCCGGAAATCAGAATACTGGCTTTTTGATGTCGATCACAAGGCAGAAAAACAGGATAATATGAATGTGCCCGCTGATGGACCGATTTCGCTGCCGCCAGCTTCCATGAACCTGCTGGTTTTTCATCCGGCAAAGTAACGTTATCATCCATTATTTTATTGTGAGGTTCCCATGCGCTTTGGCTTTTTTGATGATGCACAGCGTGAATATATCATCACGCGCCCAGATACCCCCCTGCCCTGGATCAATTACCTGGGCAGTGAAGAATACTTCGGGTTGATTTCCAACACGGCCGGTGGTTATTCATTCTTCCGCGATGCGCGCCTGCGCCGCCTGACCCGTTACCGCTACAACAATGTGCCGCTCGACAGCGGCGGACGCTATGTGTATCTGCGCGATGACGCCAGCGGCGAATTCTGGTCGCCCACCTGGCAGCCGGTGCGCAAAGACCTGGACCAATACACCTGCCGGCACGGCATGGGTTACACCATCATCCGCTCAGAGTACAAACAGGTGGCTGCCGAGGTGTGTTACTTTGTGCCGCTGGGCCAGAGCCTGGAAATCTGGAAGGTGACCCTGACCAACCAGCGCGACACGGCCGCCCAGCTTTCGCTGTTTTCATTGGTGGAATTTGCCCTCTGGGACGCCCAGGATGACGCCACCAACTACCAGCGCAATTTTAACACCGGCCAGGTGGAAGTGCTGGATGGGGTGATTTACCACAAGACCGAATACCGCGAGCGGCGCAATCATTTTGCCTATTTTGCCTGCTCGGCGCCGCTGGCCGGTTTTGATACCGCTCGCGATGCTTTTTTGGGGCCGTACCGCGGCTGGGATAAGCCGCAGGTGGTGGAAGGGGGCCAGTCGGGCGATTCCGTGGCCCACGGCTGGGCGCCGATTGGCTCGCACCATGTGAAGGCCGAGCTGAAACCCGGCCAAAGCCGCACGGTGATTTTCCTGCTGGGTTACCACGAAAACCCGCTGGACGATAAATTTGACCCGCCCGGCTCGCAGACCATCAACAAGCGCACTGTGCGCCCGGTGATCGATGTCTTTCTGCAGCCTGAAAACGTGGAGGAAGCTTTTACGAGCCTGCGCGACCATTGGAGCGGGCTGCTGGGCAAGCTGCAGGTGCAGACCCCGGATCTGCACACCAACCGCATGGTGAACATCTGGAATGCTTACCAGTGCATGATTACATTTAATATGTCTCGGTCAGCCTCCTATTTTGAATCGGGCATTGGCCGCGGCATGGGCTTCCGCGATTCAAACCAGGACCTGCTCGGCTTTGTGCACATCATTCCGGAACGCGCCCGCCAGCGCATTCTGGATCTGGCAGCCACCCAGCTTGAAAGCGGCGGCGCCTACCACCAGTACCAGCCGCTGACCAAGCGCGGCAACAATGACGTGGGCGGCAATTTCAACGATGACCCGGCCTGGCTGATTCTGGGCGTATCGGCTTACCTGAAGGAAACCGGCGATTGGACCATTCTGGATGAACCGGTGGCTTACGATAACCAGCCCGGCAGCGAAAAGCCCCTTTATGATCATCTGCTGCGCTCTTTCAGATACACCCTGGACCGGCTTGGCCCGCACGGCTTGCCGCTGATCGGCCGCGCCGATTGGAACGACTGCCTGAACCTCAACTGCTTCTCAGACACACCCGGGCAGTCCTTCCAGACCACCACCAACAAGGAAGGCAAAACGGCGGAATCGGTCTTCATTGCCGGCCTGTTCGTGCTGGCTGCTCAGGAACTGGCGGCCATCGCTGCGCACAAGAATTTGAAGGCTGAATCGGCACTTTACGCAGCAGCCGCGGAGCGCATGGCCGCCACCGTGGCCGAGTATGGCTGGGACGGCGCCTGGTTCCGGCGCGCCTATGATGACGCCGGCCAACCGGTGGGCTCGAAGGAATGCGCCGAAGGGCAGATCTTCATTGAGCCGCAGGGCATGTGCGTGATGGCAGGGTTGGGTGCGGAAGACGGCCGGGCGCTGCAGGCCCTGGATTCGGTGCGCGAAAAACTGGCCACCCCCCACGGCATTGTGCTCAACCAGCCGGCTTTCTCTCATTACTACCTCAACCTGGGTGAAATTTCCTCGTACCCGGAAGGCTACAAAGAAAACGCCAGCATTTTCTGCCACACCAACCCGTGGATCATGATTGCCGAAGCCAAAATGGGCCGCGGCGATCAGGCCTACGATTATTATATGCGCATCAACCCCTCGGCGCGCGAGGCGATCAGCGAGATCCACCGCAGCGAGCCGTATGTGTACGCCCAGACCATTGCCGGGCGCGATGCGCCCACCCACGGCGAGGCCAAAAATTCCTGGCTCACCGGCACGGCCGCCTGGAACTTCACCGCCATCAGCCAGTGGATTTTGGGCATCCGGCCTGAGCTGGACGGCCTGCGGATTGCTCCCTCCATGCCCGAAAGCTGGTCAGGCTTCAAGGCCACCCGCATTTTCCGCGGTGTGACGGTGCAGATTGATGTGGAACGCCGGGGACCGGGAAACGCCGTGAGCCTTGAGGTGAACGGAAAGCCGGTTGAAGGCAGCCTGGTGACGCTGGGCGCAGAAAAGACCCTGCAGGTGAAAGCCTGGGTTGGGACCAGATAACGGATGGGTGCGATGAATCAGGATCTTTTTTCCTCTGCGATGGGGCTGAAAGCCGGCGTGAACCTGGGCGGGTGGCTTTCTCAATATCCGGCCTATGATCATATCCATTTTCAGAATTTCATCAGCGAAATGGACCTGCGCCAGATTGCCAGCTGGGGGATGGATCATGTGCGCCTGCCGGTGGATTACCCGGTGATTGAAGATGAAAGCGCCACAGGAAAACTCAGCGAGAGCGGCAAGCGCTACCTGCTGGAAGGTCTCAGCTGGGCGCATGACAATGGATTGAAGGTCATTCTCGATTTGCACAAAGCGCCTGGCTATGCTTTTGACGCGCTTTCAGAAAGCTCGATGTTTGGCAGCCGCGCCTTGCAGGAACGTTTCCTGCGGCTGTGGCTGGAACTGGCTGAACTGTGCAAACCGGTGCGCGACGGTCTGATCTTTGAACTGCTGAATGAGATTGTGCTGCCCGACAGCGCCCCCTGGAACAAACTGGCGGCCGAGGCCGTGCAGGTGATCCGGCAGGTGGATGCGCAGCGGGTGATTGTGATCGGCGGCAACCACTATAATGCGGCTGATCAGCTCGACAAACTGACCTTGCTGGAGGATGCCAACATCCTCTACACTTTTCACTTTTACGAACCGCTGCCGGTGACCCACCAGAAATGCTACTGGCATGCCGGTTTGAAGGAATATGACCGGGCGTTGAGCTACCCGGGCGAAGCGCCCGACCTGGGTGATTTTCTGGCGGCGCACCCTGAATACAGCGGTTCCTTGAAACCTTTTGTGGGCCAGCATTTTGATCAAAACTGGGTGCGCAGGGCGCTGCAGCCGGCGGTGGATTTTACCCGGCAGACGGGCAAGGTGGTGTTCTGCGGAGAGTATGGGGTGATTGACCGGGCCGACAGCCAGACGCGGCGGAATTGGAACCGCGACCTGGTGGCTGTGCTGAATGAAGCCGGCATCGGACACACCTACTGGTCTTACAAACAGATGGATTTTGGCCTGGTTGACGCAGACGGCCAGGTGCTGGATGAAAAACTGGTTGAGATCGTCAGCCAATGATGAGGTAAACATGCAGTACGGTTATTTTGATGATGCGCGGCGCGAATACGTCATCACCGACCCCAAGACGCCGGTGAAGTGGATCAATTACATTGGCACGCTGGCTTTTGGCGGCTTTGTGGACCATACTGGCGGCGCGCTGCTGTGCAAGCAGGATCCGGCGCTGAACCGCATTACCAAATACATTCCGCAGACGCCAGCCGGTGATTTTAAAGGTTCCACCCTGTATTTGCGGCGGCACACGGAAGCGGGCTATGAGCTGGTTTCACCCTTCTTCACCCCCTGCCTGACCGCTCTGGACCGTTATGAGTGCCGGGTGGGCCTGGGCTACACACGCATCCTTTCCGAGAAAGACGGCCTGGCCTGCGATGTGACCATTTTTGTGCCGCGCGGCAAGGCCTGCGAGCTGCGCCTGGTGAAGGTCAGCAATAACAATTCGCACCCCCTGACGGTGGATGCTGTGCCGGTGGTGGAGTTCACCCATTTCGACGCCCTCAAGCAGTTCACCAATGCCGACTGGGTGCCGCAAACCATGCAGTCTGATGCCGTGCGCACGCCCGGCGGGCAGGTGATTCTGCTGCAATATGCCTTCATGAAGCGGGATACGGCTCTAAATTACTTCACTGCCAGCCTGCCGGCCAGCTCTTTTGAGACGGAACGGCAGCATTTTCTGGGCGGGCATGAATATACCACCTGGGGGCAGCCCCTGGCCTTGAAGGCCGCCGAGCTGGGCTGCCATGAAGCCCGCCGCGGCGATAATATCGGCGCGCTGATGCTGCCGCTGGGGACGTTGAAACCCGGCGAAAGCCGCCGTTTTGTGGTGCTGCTGGGGCAGGAAGCGGACCGGCAGGCCGTAATGGCCGAGGCGGATGCATTGGGCCGGCCGGGCGCGGCTGAGGCAGCCCTGGCTGAACTGGCTTCAGGCTGGAACAGCCTGCTGAACCGCCAGCAGGTGCAAACACCCGATGCGGCGATGAACGCCATGCTGAACATCCACAACCCGCGCCAGTGCATGACCACCCTCAACTGGTCGCGTTATCTTTCACTTTACCAGCTGGGGTTTGGGGCGCGCGGCATTGGTTACCGCGACAGCGCCCAGGATGCGCTGGGCGCGATGAGCCTGGCCCCGGAGCAGGCGCGCGACCTGCTGCTGATGCTGCTGCAGGTGCAAAAGCGCGACGGTTCGGCCATGCACCAGCTCAACCCGCTGACCCTGGTGGCCACCGAGGGCGATTCGCGGGAACGCGAGGACCGCCCACATTACTACTGTGATGATCACCTGTGGGCAGTGCTGACGGCTTGCGCCTATTTGAAGGAAACCGGCGATTTTTCGCTGCTGGATAGGGTCTTGCCGTTTTATGAGAAGGACAAGCAGGGCGTTGCGCTGGAGCAGGCCAGTGTTTATGACCATCTCAGCCGCGCGCTGACTTTCACCCGCCAGAACACCGGCGCTCACGGCCTGCCGCTGCTGGGCTTTGCCGACTGGAACGATACGATGAACCTGCCGACCGGCTCGGAATCGCTGCTGGCAGCCTGCCTTTATGGCCGCGCCCTGCAGGAGATGATTGGCCTGGCAGAATTTTTAGGCAAAACTGCCCAGGCGGCCGAATGGCGTGGCGATTATGATATCATGCGCGGGCGCGTGGAACAATGGGGCTGGGACGGTGCCTGGTACCGCAGCTACTATGATGAAACCGGGCAGCCGCTGGGTTCGGCACAGAACGATGCCGGGCAGATCTACACTTACGGCCAGGCCTGGCCGGTGATGGCGGGCTTTGCCAGCCCGGAACATGCCCAAAGCGCGCTAGAGGCCGTGGCCGCCCGCCTGAGCACCGATTTTGGCATCAAGCTGAGCGCGCCGGGCTTCAACGGCTTTGATCCCTCGCGAGGCGGCATCACCACCTATCCGCCGGGGGCCAAAGAGAACGGCGGTATTTTCCTGCATGTGAACCCGTGGGTGATGGTGGCCGAGGCGCTGGTGGGCAACAGTGAGCGGGCCTTCCGCTATTACCGCCAGACCAATCCGGCCGGGCGCAACGACCAGATTGAAATCTATGAGTGCGAGCCCTATGTGTACCCGCAGAACATTCTGGGCGATGAACATCCCCAGTTTGGCCTGGCGCGCAACAGCTGGCTTTCGGGCACGGCAGCCTGGATGTACCTGGCGACCACCCAGTATTTGCTGGGCGTCCAGCCGGCTTATCAGGGGCTGCGCGTGACGCCGTGCATTCCGGCGGAATGGGACGGTTTTAAAGCTACGCGCCAGTTTCGCGGCGCGACGTATGAGATCGAAGTGGTCAATCCGCAGCATGTGGCCCGTGGGCGCGTGCAGCTTGAACTGGACGGCCGGCCGGTGGAGGGGGATATCCTGCCGGTGCTTCCAGCCGGCTCCAGCGGCCGGGTGAAGGCCACCCTTCTTTTTGGTTAGCAGAGACCGGGCGGGTCTTGCTGATAACTCCCTCCTCTTTTTACTCTCCAGGAGGGAGTTTTTTATTTTCAAATGGGGCTTGCAATTCGTGACGCATTGCGTTATAATGTTTATGACGCAGTGCGTCAATTCTTTTGCGGAGGATGATCAAATGACTGAAAAGAAAGATGAAGAACGCAAGCATGCCCCGCTCTATGACCTGGCGCGGCGGGTGATGCTGGCCAGCATTGGCGCGGCCGTGGTGGCTCAGGACGAACTGGAAAACTTTGTGGACCGCCTGGTGGAACGCGGTGAAATTGCCGAAAAAGACGCGCGCAAATTGATGCGCGAAATGGCCGACCGGCGCGAAAAGATGGACAAGGAACGCCGCCAGAACCAACAGCGCGACGAACCCGCCGCGGCGACCAAGGCGGATGTGGACACCCTGATGTCCAAAATAGCTGAACTGAGCCGCCAGATTGAAGAGCTGAAAAAAGAACGCGCCAAGTAAGCCATGCTGGAGATTAAACGCTACACCAACCGCAAGTTGTACGATTCCCGGGGCCGGCGCTACATTACCCTGGATGAAATTGCCGGCCTGGTGCGCAATGGCGAAGAGGTGCGGGTGCTTGATCACCTGACGGGCGAGGATCTGACGGTGCAGACTCTGGTGCAGGTGATTCTGGAAGAACAAAAGCAGGGCGGCATGCCCCTGCCGCTGCGTTTTCTCACCCGCCTGCTGCGGGCTGGCAATGACGCCGTGGCAGCGGCCGCAGATGCGCTGTGGCTGGCGCGGCGGGTGAATGACGAGATTTTGCAGCGCCTGGTGGCGGCAGAAACCCAGGGTGCCCTGACGCCGGTTGAGGCGGAACGTTTGCGTGTGGTGCTGGTGAATCCATATGAAGCTGAAGAGCCGGCGCCATCAGAAAATATTCGCGATTTGATCCGCCAGGTGGATGCCCTGACGGCCGAAGTGAAGGCCCTGCGGCAGGGTGAAGAAGAATGATCAGTCAGAGCGGCTGTTTTGGAACAGCCGCTCTGATTTATTTAACCCAAAAGAGGCATTTTTCTCTCCAATCATCGAAACATGGGTTGACGTTTCAGCAGACTGCATCAGGTGTGATCACTGCTGCCAGTATAAGCCATCCAGCGGCTGGAGAGTCAAGGGGTGAAAAGTAAATAAAAAAACGCCGGAATTCTGATGCGGTGTTCCGGCGTTGAAGTTGAAGCGAAAATGGAAGTTTAATCTCCCAGGCTGGTGCCCACCTGGCGGGCTGAAGCCAGCCAGGGATGATCGAGAGGGATGGTCTTGTGCTGGCCGGAAACCCTGTCCAGCGGCACGGGAACAATATCGCGGCCGTGCACGCCCACCATGAAGCCAAACCGGCCGGCTTTTACCAGGTCAATGGCAGCGGTGCCGAGCTGGGTGGCCAGCATGCGGTCATGGGCGTTGGGAGTGCCGCCGCGCAGCAGGTAGCCGAGGATGGTGATGCGCGCATCGAGCTGGGTGAGGGCCTCGAGACGGTTGGCCAGCAGCAGGGTGTTGCCGGTGAAGCGGCTTTCAATGTATTCCAGGCGTTCTTCCACGCTGGCTTTGGCATCGCCCGTGCGCAGGCGGGCGTTCATCTTACGCGCATTGGCGAAAAAGTTCACATTTTCCTTTGACATGGCGCCTTCCGAGACGGCAATCAGGCTGAAGCGTTTGCCTTTCTGATTACGTTCCAGAATGGCGGCGGCAATTTTTTCCACATCGTAGGGGATTTCGGGGATGAGGATGACATCCGCACCGCCCGCAATGCCTGCGCCCAGAGCCAGCCAGCCGGTATCATGGCCCATGATTTCGACAATGATAATGCGGTGAGAGCTGTGGGCAGTGCTGTGCAGGCGGTCAATGGCTTCGGCTGCCACGCCCACGGCGGTATCAAAACCGATGGTGGTGTCGGTTTCGGCAATGTCGTTATCAATGGCCTTGGGGAGGGAGATGATATTGAGGCCGTGCTGCGAGAGCAGGTGGGCCATTTGCTGGGTTTCATCGCCGCCCAGGCAAACCAGGGCGTCCAGCTTGTGGCGCTGGTAGGTGGCCACGGCCGCGGCGGTCATATCTTTGGTTTTACCGCTGCTGACCACCTGGTTGGGCATTTCCCGGCTGGTGCCGAGGAAGGTGCCGCCTGAGGTGAGGATGCCGGAAAGGGCGCTGCTTTCAATGGGGGTGGATTGATCTTTCACCAGGCCAACGAAACCATCGTGAAAGCCGGTGACCTGCATGCCGTAAGATTGCGCGGCTTTGCCGATGCCGCGAATGGCGGCGTTCAGACCGGGGGCATCGCTGCCAGCGGTTAAAATGCCAATATGTTTTGCCATAATGCCTGCCTTTTTTGGCGTGGATCGCCAAAAATCATGAAATGAGCTGGTATTTGATGGAGCATGCTAATATAATATCCTTATTATAAGGTATTTCTGAATATTTGCCGGGATCATTCCATATGAAGCTGGTAATAACACGCCTTTTATTGAAGTGGATGACCGCGGATGGGGCCAAGAATCTTTCTGGAGGTGCAGCATGTCGTTAAGAACGCGGATGATTCTGGCTTTTGCGGGCCTGATAACTCTGATTGTCTTGTTGGGTTGGGGCCTGTTTTTATTTTCCAAGACCAGATCAGCGGAAAAGAAAGTGCACTGGTGATTCTTGGCTTAAAATTGGAGACGCCGGATGCCTTTTTACCGCAGAAGGTGCAAAGCCTTATCTGGTATAATGAAACCATGACAGATGAAGCTGACCGGCTTAAGGCCCTTTTGGAAGAAAAGACACGCGCGCTCGATGAATACGAGATTCGTTACCGTGTCCTTGTGGAAGATCAGACCGAACTGACCTGCCGGTTTAGCATAGCCGGGCAGCTGGCTTTTGCCAACGCGGTGTTCAAACGATATTTTACCGTTGAAGAAGGCGATCCTTATGCCAGTTTTGCCAGCCAGATGGAACCCGCTGACCGGGCCGAGCTTGAGACCCGGCTGTCGATGCTAAACCAGCACAACCCGGTGACCCGGATTGTGCTGCGCACGCGCTGCCGCACGGGAGAAATGCGCTGGTTTGATTGGACGCTGCGGGCCATTTTGTTCGATGTGCAGGGCCAGATCACGGAATTTCATGCCGTTGGCCGGGACGTGACCGAGAGAAAACGCTCTGATGAAAAAATCCGCCATCAGATGCAGCAACTTTCGGCGCTGAGAAGCATTGACAATGCCATCTTGAAGAACTTTGACATGCAGGCAAATCTTGAAACCATTTTGGAATATGTTTTAAGCCGCCTGGATGTGGACGCAGCCTCAATTTTGCTGTACAATCGCGATAATCAGATGTTGGTGCAATTTGCCAGCAAAGGTTTCTGGACGCCGATTGTGCAAGATATGACCCTGGAATTGGGTCAGGGATTGGCGGGCAGGGCGGCTCTGGAAAGGCAGATGGTTATTGTTGAAAATGTCACCGATCTGCCTGAGAGCATGCGCCAGGCTTTGGACCTTGACTTTGAAGATCCGTTCACCTATATTGGCGTGCCGCTGGTGACCAAGGACCGCCTGGAAGGCGTGATGGAGATCTTCACCCGCACGGTGCTGGCCGCCGATCAGGAATGGTTTGATTTTCTCAACGCACTGGCAGGCCAGGCCGCCATTGCCATTGAAAACGCCACCCTCTTCCTCAGGCTTCAGGAAACCAACCGCGAACTGAGCCTGGCCTATGACAGCACTCTGGAAGGTCTGGTGAGAGCCCTGGAACTGCGAGACGGCGAGACCGAAGGCCATGCCCGGCGGGTGTCAGAGATGACCGTGAACCTGGCCCGGTTTATGAATGTGCCTGAAGCGCAAATTGTGCACATCCGCCGCGGCGCTTTACTGCACGATATTGGCAAAATTGGCGTGCCAGACCATATTTTGCACAAAGGCGGAGATCTGGCTGGCGAAGAATGGCAGGTGATGCGGCAGCATCCGGCTTTTGCCTACCAGATGCTCTCACCGATTGATTATCTGCGTCCGGCCCTGGATATTCCTTATTTCCATCACGAACACTGGGATGGATCAGGGTATCCAATGGGGTTGGCCGGCGAGCAAATTCCATTTGCGGCGCGGCTTTTTGCCGTGGTGGATGTATGGGATGCCCTGCGCTCCTGCCGGCCTTATCGCGATTCATGGTCGCTTGAAAAAGCCCGCCAATATATCCGGGAAAAATCAGGCATCCAGTTTGATCCAAGGATCGTAGACGCTTTTCTAAAACTCTATGGCTGGTAACGTATCTGCTGATGACCATCATCCAATGACTGCGCCGCAGCGCATCCAGGAATTGGAGCGCGAGGTGCAATCGCTGCGCGATCAGCTTGAACTGTCACGCCGCCTGGTAGAAAAATATGCCACGGACGAGCGTGACCGTTTTGTTTTGGAAACCATTCAAGATGGCGTTTTTGTAATTCAACACGGCGCCTTCACTTATATCAATCCGGCGCTGGCAAGACTGTTGGGCTATTCGGTGGGGGAATTGCAGGGGGGATCTTACCTGACCGTGGTCGCGCCGAAAGACCGCGCGCGGATTGCGGATATGTACCAGCAGACCACCGCCGGCCGCGATATGGTGAAGGAATATGAATTGTCGCTGCTTCACAAAGACCAGCAAACCGAGATTCCTGTCATCACCCATGTGGCGCGGGTGCCTTACCAGGGTGAACTGGCCGGCATAGGCACGATTAAGAACATTTCGGCCCAAAAAAGTTTTGAAGCCATGCTCAGCCGCATCAAGATGGAATGGATGTCCATTGTGGACAGCATCCCTGAACTGATTATCCTGACCGACTCTACCGGAACGGTGCTGCGCTGCAATATGACGGCAGTGGAACGGCTGAATTTGACTTTCAGGGACGTTATCGGTAAACCCATTTCAGAGCTCTTGTTTGATCCACCGGAAGATTTTGCTTATCTGATGACGCTGCAGGGCGAGGTGTCGCTGACTAAATTTACCGGCTGTTTTTCGGTGGCCTCCTATCCGTTGCAAATGGAAAACCTGCTGGATGGCATTGTTTTTGTGCTGCGGGATATCACTGAGCGCAAACGGATTGAAGAATCGATGAGCACCACGCAGCGGCTGGCCGACCTGGGCACCCTGGCGGCCGGCATTGCCCACGAACTGAACTCGCCTTTCCAGATCATCACCGGCCAAACGGAAGATCTTTTGAATGACTTGCGCCAGGGAACAGCCGTTTCAATAGAACGGCTGCTGTCTGACCTGGAAATGGTGCACCGCAACGGCTGGCGCGGCGCTAAAATCATCCAATCGCTGCTCCAATATTCGCGGGCATCCACCGGTCAGCACGAAAACTGCGATCTCAACCAGATTGTGCGCGAAACCCTGCTGTTGATTGAACATCAGCTGCGCAGCTGGGCCAATATCCGCGTGGTGACCGAGCTGGATGAACCTTTGCCGCTGCTGTGCTGCAACCGCAACCAGATTGCTCAAATTATCATTAACTTGCTCACCAATGCGCGAGATGCCATTCATACCAACGGGCAAATATTTATTCACACGCATTTTAATCAGGAAAAACAAAACCTGGTACTGGAAATTTCAGACACGGGCAGCGGCATGACACCTGAGGTGCGCGCTCAGATTTTTATGCCGTTCTTTACCACAAAACCAGCCGGGCAGGGAACTGGCCTGGGTTTATCCCTGATTCAGAGCATGGTGCTGGCGCACCAGGGAAGCATTGACGTGACCAGTGAGGTGGGCTCTGGCACCACCTTTACCATCGTTTTTCCTTTGAATGTACCTCAATCCACATCCCCAAATGGAGGCTAATATGACGAAGATCCTGATTGCTGACGATGAAGAAGATGTTCGCCTGATGTTGAAACAGAAGTTGAGCAATGCGGGCTACGAAGTGATTTCAGTCAATTCTGGCGCTGATGCAGTGGTAGCGGCCACATCCGATCAATTTGATCTGTTAATTGTGGATATGCTGATGCCCGAGATGGACGGCATCAAGACGATTAAAGTCTTGCGCAAAGTCACCCCCGATCTTCCTATCATCGGTTTGACCGGTTATGTCGGTTACGGTTACATGTCGCAGGCTCAGGCGCTGGGCGTCATCACCCTGCCCAAGCCGGTGGCCATTTCCGAATTGCTGCGCCTGGTGAAGCAGAAACTGGACGCCAGCAAACACCAGGAAACAGAAGGCGAACAGAAATAAGCAGACCATGACCAGGGAACTGTCGCCGTCTGAACTGCAGGATGAAGTTTCATTCCTGAAACAGGAACTGACAGCTTTACGCCAGCAAAACGCCATACTGCGCCAGGAGGTGGTGGCGCTGAAGCGTTCAGAACTGGAACAGAAGGCTGCTTTTCGCATTTCAGAGGCGGCTTACCATGCGCGCAGTTTGGATGTGCTGTTCAAGCAGGTACACCGTATCATTGACGACATGATCCCGGCGCGCAATCTCTTTGTGGCCATTTATGACGACCGCTCGGGACAGGTCTATTTTCCGTACTATGCCGACGAATTTGATCAGCCTCCGGCCAGTTTTGGCATGCATACCCCGCGTGCAGAACGCGGCCTGACCTACACCATTATCCGTGATGGAAAAGAATACCTGCTGACCCATGCTGATTATATGCAGATGGTGGAAGACAGGAAAATTGACATATTCGGCACCCCGCCGCAGTGCTGGCTGGGCGTGCCGCTGCGGACGCCTGACCGGATCATCGGCGCCCTGGTGGTGCAATCTTATTCGCCGGGACTGGTTTATACCCAGGACGACCAGACTTTTCTGCGGTTTGCGGCCGGACAGATTGCCGTGACGGTGGAACGGACGCGCATTTCAGCAGAACTGTGGCACAACAAGCGTCTGATGGAAAGCATTTCAGACGCCATCATCACCACCGACCTGGAATTCAAGGTTCAATCGCTGAATTACGCGGCTGAGCAGCTTTACGGCTGGACCACGGCAGAAGCCGTGGAAAAGAATGTGCACGAGCTGTTTAAGACCGAGCCTGAAGATGTGCCGCAGCAGGTGGCAGCTGCCCTGGCGGAAAAAGGTATTTGGGAAGGTGAACTGCTTCAGACCACCCGTGAGGCGGAACGGATCAACATTCTATCCTCTTTCGGGGTGATTTATGATCTGGAGGGCAAGCCTTCAGGCCTGATCATGGTCAATCGCAATATCACCCAGACCCGCCGACATGAAAAACGCCAGCAGGCCTTTTACAAGATTGCTGCGGCGGTCAGCGATGCGGATGATCTTGACAACCTGTATGAAATTGTGCACGAGATCATTGGCGAGGTGATTCTGGCAAGCAATTTCTACATTGCCACCTACGACCAACAGACAGATCTGGTGCGCTATCCGTATTATTTCAGCGAAAATGGCATGATTGCCGCACAGCCGCGCACGCATTTTGCCCAGACCAGCACCGGCCTGACCGCATTATTGATTCGCAAGGGCACCGCTCTGCTGCTGAAAAAAGCTGACCTGGATGCCATGCGTGAGCAGGAACTGCTTGAAATCAAAATCCCCGGCACCACCGAATGGCTGGGTGTGCCGTTAAAAACCACGGATGGCCAGATCATCGGGGTGATTGCGGTGATGACCAATAACCCCGCGGAACATTTCTCAAGAGGAGATGAGGATTTTCTGACCTTTGTATCCACCCAGGTGGCCATGGCCATGCAGCGCAAGCGCACCCAGGACGACCTGAGAGATAAAGAGGAACGGTACCGCCTGCTGCTGGAAACCTCGCCAGATGCCATCTTTTATGTTAACCGGGACGGGATGATCTTGTTTGCCAACCGCCAGGCCATTGATTTGCTGGGCGCGCAATCGCCGGCGGAACTGCTCAAGCCCTGGGTGAACTGGGTGGTAGAACCCGAGCGGCGCCAGGCTGCTCAATACACCAGCAATCTGCGCCAGGAAGGCGTGGAAAGGCATGTGCAGCTGCATATGCAGCGTCTGGACGGCAGCATTTTCCTGGTGGAATTGAATATTTCCATGATCAGGGATGAAGATCAGACGCCGCGCGGTTTCATCATGGTCGGGCGCGATATCACCCTGCAGAAGGAAGTTGAGGAATCGCTGAGGGAAGGCGAAGAACGCTTCCGCAGTTTTGTGGAACAGTCCACCGAGGGCATGATCCTGACCAATGAGAATGGCGAGGTGCTTGTCTGGAACCAGAGCATGGAAAACATCAGCGGCATCCGGCGGGACAGTGTGATTGGCCGCCCATTTTGGGATCTGGATTTTGATTTTGCGGTGGATAAGGAAAAGGCTGACCCCTTCAGGCAAAAGGTCCGGGCAGCCATGCAGCAGGTGTATGAATCGGGAGAAATTCCAGACTATGTGACCCGCATGATTCATGAAACCTACCTGCGGCGGGCAGATGGCGTGCGCCGGTATACCCGCCAGGTGGTATTTCCCATTCGCACTTCTCACGGGTTTCAGCTGGGGGTGAGCTGTGTGGACCTGACGGAAGAAAAGCGCCAGGAAAAAACTCGCAAAGCCTTCTACCAGGTGGCTGAAAGCCTGGTTGAATCGCGCACGCTGGATGATTTTTACAAATCCATCCATGCGATTGTCGGCGAGGTGGTTCCGGCGCAGAATTTTTATATCGCCTTGTATGATGCTGCGCTGGAAAGCCTGCAATTTGTGTATTTTGTGGATGACCTGGAACCCGCGCCCAATGAGCATTGGATGCGCATTTTCAAGCCGGGGAAAAGCCTGAGCATGTACCTGATCAGGTTGGGGCAGCCCGTATTGATCACAGCCGAAAAGCTCCGCGAACTGATGGAAAATGGCGATATTGACCTGACGGGTTCCCAGGCATCACAGGAGCACCTGATGGAATGGCTTGGCGCACCGCTCAAAATTGAAGACCGCATCATTGGCCTGATGGTGGTGAAATCTTATGCGCCGGATATCCACTTTGATCAGGATTCCCTGGAATTTCTGAGCATCATTTCAAACCAGGTGGCCCTGGCCATTGAGCGTAAACGCTCTGAAAATGCCCTGCGTGAAAGCGAACGGCGTCTGCGCCAGATCACCGACAACATGACGGATCTCATCACGCAGACGGATGTGGAAGGGGTGATCAAATATGCCAGCCCATCGTGGAGCCGCCTGGTGGGCTACCTGCCCGAAGAAGTGCTGAATACCTCATATTTTGAATATTTGCACGAGACGGAAATTGACTCGGTGATGAATGCCTTTGCCATGGCGATGAACCGCCGCTCCAGCGGGGTGGTGGAACACCGTTTCAGGCACAAGGACGGTCATTTCCTGTGGCTTGAAATGCACGGCAGCCTCATTTTGGGTGATGATAATGAAATTATGGGCTCTGTGTTCGCAGGGGTTGATATCACTGAACGCAAGCGCCGTGAGAAAATGCAGCAGGCCCTTTACCTGATTTCCAAATCGGCGGTGGTTGCGCGCGATCTGGACACCCTTTACAGCCTAATTCATACCATTGTGGCTGAACTGATTCCAGCCAACAACCTGTATATTGCCCTTTTTGATCCCATCACCCAGATGGTATCCTTCCCTTATTTTGTGGATGAACAGGACACCCCGCCCGAGCCTTCTCACATTGGTCGGCGGGTGACCGATTATTTGATTCGCACCGGCAAGCCGCTGCTGTTTGTGCCGGATGAGATATATTCGCTGGTTGAAAAAGGTGAAATTGAAATTGAAGGCCCCATGCCCTATTCGTGGCTGGGGGTGCCGCTAAAAACTTCCGATGATGTGATTTTGGGGGCGCTGGTGGTGCAGGATTATTCCGGGCAGGCCACCTACCGCAAAGCAGACGAAGATCTGTTGATTTATGTTTCCACCCAGATTGCCATGGCCATTCAACGCAAGCAGGCCGACGAGGGCGTGCGCGAGAGCGAGCACAAATTCCGCAGCTTTATTGAGCAGTCGGTGGATGGTATTTTCCTGGCGGATGAAACCGGCCGTATCACGGCATGGAACCAGGCCATGGAGAATATCACGGCCAGCAGCGCAGCCTCGCAAATTGGCCGGACAATCTGGGAAGTGATGCATGCCACTTATCCGCCGCGGCTGCGCACCCAGCGCTCTCTGGATGACTTGAAAAAATTGTTTGAGGTCATCTATCGCGACGGCATTTCGCCCAATTTGAACCGCCTGGATGAACGCCTGCTGGTAGGCGCTGACGGCAAGCATCATTATGTGCAGGTGATGATGTTCCCCATTCAAACCCGCAAAGGCACAATGCTGGGCGGGGTGATGCGCGATGTAACCTCGCAGAAGCAGATGGAAATTTCGCTCTTTGCCTCGCAAAAGTTGGCCGACCTGGGCACGCTGGCAGCCGGGGTGGCCCATGAACTTAACTCACCCTTGCAGGTGATCACCGGTCAGAGTGAAGATTTGATCAATGATATTGCCCAGGGCAACCCGATTGACAGTGAACGCCTGAAGATGGACCTGGAAATGATCAACCGCAATGCCTGGCGCAGCGCCAAGATCATTCGTTCCCTGCTGACCTATGCCCGCCCATCGGCGGAACAGGTTGAAATGCTTGACATCAACAGCATGATCAAAGACACCCTGCTGTTGATTGAACATCAGCTGAAGAGCTGGATGGGCATACGGATTCAAACTGACCTGGCTGAGGACCTGCCTGCCATTCCCTGCGACCGCACGCAAATGTCGCAGGTGTTGATCAATTTATTGACCAATGCGCGTGACGCCATGCCGCAGGGCGGCCAGATCACCATTGTCACCCGTAATGATCCGGATTTGCAGAAGGTGATCGTGAAGGTGAAGGATACTGGCGTGGGCATTCCCGACGAGTTGAAGGAAAAGATTTTCACCCCCTTCTTCACCACCAAAACGATCGGCAAGGGTACCGGGCTCGGCCTTTCGCTGGTCATGGGCATCATTCAGGCACACGGTGGTGAAATCAGTGTTGAAAGCAAATTAAATGAAGGAACCACATTTATTATTCATTTGCCCAGGCATTACACTGGCAAAGCTTTGAACCTGGGGATGATGGGCCGCTTTGGAGAATCGGATGACGTGGAGGAAGGGGTATGACGCAAATCTTGGTTGTGGACGATGAACCAGAGATGCTTGAAATTCTGTGTGAGTCGCTGAAGGTGGCGGGGTATGCGCCTGTGGGGGTGGAAGATGGCGTTGAGGCGGTTCTGGCTGTTCTGAAACAGCCCTGGGACCTGATTTTGATGGATATTCGCATGCCCCGCCTGGACGGCATCAATGCCATGCGGATCATTCACGAAATATATCCCGCCGTGCCGGTGATCACTTTCACCGGGCAGGCCGGACGGGGAGAGATGACCCAGGCCGCCAAATTTGGGGCTTACACCAGTTTGCTGAAACCGGTGTCGCTCACACGGTTGATGGAAGAGATCAGGACTGCTTTAGGGGAGAACGGTGAAATAAAAAAAGGATAAAAAAAACATAAAAGACTTGTGCAAAATGATCATTACAGTATAATGTACAATACATATAAATCCTTTTGCAAGCATAAGGGAGAGGGAAAAATGGGGAATAAAAATTGGGGTCTGATTAATGGTGCGTGGTACTGCCGTCCAGGGCTCATTCTGATTGCCCTGCTGACGGTTCTTTTAGCTGCGTGCAGTGGGCCTGATTTAAAGGCGCCCACGCCAGTCCCCACGGTCCCCGGAGAAATTGAGGTGGACAAGGTTTTCAGGGTTTTTTATGATGAAATGGGCGGCAGGGCTGTGCTTGGCCCAGCCATCAGCGGAATCTTTACAAGTGGAAATGTTTCGAAACAATTCACCACCAATGCGGTGATGGTCTATAATCCGCAGGCCCCCCAGACGATGATTTTCTCCCTTGCACCCCTGGGCGAGGAATTTGTTCCGGTTAAGGATGCTGGCCCGTTTGAAATTGACCCGCTGTTCAAGAAGGTCTATGATAAATTGCAGGGCAGCCGCTTCATTGGCGCGCCCATTTCGGGCGTGATTCCCGGCCAGGCAGACGGCGAATATTATCAGTTTTTTAAAGGGCTGGGCATGCGCGCCAAAGAAGGCAGTAATGAGGTGGGCTTCCTGGAATATGGGGCATGGTTCTGTGCAAAGGAGCAAGAAACGTGCCAGTATCAGCCGTCCTACAATATTTCCCCCCTCAAGTTTAATGAGAAATTCCCGGTGCAGGCCCGCCGCCTGGGCCGCGAACTCACCGGTAAGCCGATCAGCGCGTATTTCCGTTTGCCTGACGGCGCCATGGTGCAGATATATGACAATGTGGTGATGATGGATAAATCGGGCGGGGATTCCAACGACCGGCAGATGGCCGGTCTCTATCCCTTTATCCGCCAGATCGGTATTCAACCGGATCCCTTTGAAGTGGCAATGAACGATCCGCGCATGACCTTTTTCCCGGTTGAGGGTCAAATGGGCTACAATATCCCCAATGTTTTTGTGGAATTTATGGCTTTCCACGGCGGCAAGGAAGAAAGCGGCAACCCGATTACGGGTGTGAGGCGGGTCAGCGAACAGCCTGAGGTGTACCGGGTATGCTTTGAAACTTACTGCCTGGATTACAACAACGGCCTGCCGGAAGGCAAGAAAATTTACCCTGCCCCGCTGGGCCGCGAATTTCTAAAGATGTTTGCTCCCGAAGAAATTGCCCAGCGCGGCCTGGCCCCCAGCGAGGCTGACCTGTATATCAAGGTGTGGGAAGAAAAACTGCTCATCTCTTCCACCGACCGGCCGGTGATCCATATCATGGTTCTTCAAAAAGGCGACCAGACGGCGATCCCGAATATTGACCTGGTGGTGATGTTGATTATGCCAGACGGGCAGCAGGCTTTTTTCAACCCGCCTGCCACCAATATGAACGGGCTTTCGCGGTTGGAACTGGATCCCATTTCCGGTCAAAATGGCGATGTGATTCCCTACTGGGTATGTCTGAACATGTCCAGCAGCAGCGGCAAACCGTTGTGTGCGGAAGATGCTCTGGCTATCTGGGGCAATCCCTGATCAGCGGGCTTCCAATGAAAGCGTCACCCGGCTGATGCGCGGACCGAGTGTGTACACCGAAAAATCAAAAGCCATGTTTTCCCCCCCGATAAGGGGGGCTTTGTTTTCCCAGAGGCGGATGCCCACCGGCCGGCCCTGTTGATCATAGGCGGTGGCGGCCAGGCGAATTTGCCCGGCCTTGCCCTGATCGAGAGCCAGGCTGCCGCTGATTTCCGCTGAAAGGCCTGAGGCGGCGATGTTGATTTTCGGCGGCGCCAGATAGGTGACCGGCAGGTAGCGGGTGTCGGCGGCTTCGACCGGCAGGGCGGAAAGGATTTCGCCGCTGATTTGCCAGAGCGGCGGCAGAGGCGGCGCAAATTCAGCCGTCAACGGCAGGGCAGCACCTTCCTGCAGCAGGTTCACCGGCAGCCAGGCGGTTTGGGCTTGCCGGAAGCCGTCAGAGCCCAGCAGGATGAGCTGTCCGCTGAGATTTTCAACCGGCCTTTCACCATTATTGTGTACCAGCATCAGGCAGGTCAGCCCGCCGCTGGCATTGGAAAAGCAGGTGGGGGGGTCTGCGCTGAGCGGAACCGGCAGCGGCGTGGGGGTGGGCGTGGCGGCCAGGTTTTCGGCCGATACTGGAATGATGAGAACGGTGCCGATGCTCATTAAATTGGGGTTGATGGTGGGATTGGCGGCAATCAGCTCGGCCAGGCTGATGTGGTTGCGCAAAGCAATGCTGAGCATATCATCATTTTTAGCCACGGTGTAGGTGACCGGGGTGGGGGTGGGAGTGGGAAAGGGAGTGAGGGTGGGCGTTTCTGTGGCCCGCAGGTCGGGGGTGAGGGTGGGGGTGGCGGTGGCGCGCTGGTAAGCGATCAGGCTGGGCGTGGCTGAAGGCACGGTGGTTGGAACGGCGGGGGCAGGCTGCGATGCGCAGGCTGCCAGCGACAGGAGCAGGAAAAATCCGAATAACAGGTTGGCTTTCATACCGGAATTATATCAGAGATGGCGGCAATGACGCGATGGCTGCTGAAAGGCTTGCCCTGTCATTCGGGCTGTGCTAAACTCATAGGAGATGGCTTCGGCATTTGGCCGGGAGCGTAGATTTTATTTTAAGGTGAGATAAAAAAACATGGCTGAAACTCCCCTTTTTGACCAGGCAATGGAAGCGATTGAAAAGAGAGATAAATCCCATGCCCGCGAGATTCTGGCGCGCCTGTTGAAGGACGACCCGACCAATGTGGCCTGCTGGCTGTGGATGAGCACCCTGGTAGAGACCTCCAAGGAACAGATTTACTGTTTGCAGGAAGTGTTAAAGTTTGACCCCAACAACGAAACAGCCCGGCGCGGCCTGATTTCCATTGGCGGGCTGCAGGCTGACCCGCAGAAAATGCCCCCGCCCGGCCTGGTGAAGCGCAAATGGCAGGTGGCAGCGCCCACGGTGGCTAAAGAGACCCAGGCCAAAACGCCTCTGCCCTGGAAGAAGATCCTTCCGGGGGCTGTGCTGGGGGTGGCAGCCCTGGTGCTGATGGTGGTGGGCATCATCGGCCTGGGGCGCCGGCCCGCAGTGGATCGCGGCTATGCCCAGGTGGTGAACACCATGCCGCCTTCCTCCACACCCCTGCCCACCAGTTCGCCGGTGGTGCGCTCGGTCACCCCGCGGGTGACGGGCACGGCCCCGCTCTGGACGCAGCTTGAAGCCACCTACACGCCCACGCCGCTGGTGATCAACACCCCGCATCCGCGCACCGAGGCTTACCGCAGCGCCATGTCGGCCTATGGCCGCGGCGAATGGGATAAGGTGGTCAATTTTATGGAGCAGGTTTACCAGAGCGACGAGACTGCCGTGGATGCGCTCTACTACGTGGGTGAAGGTTACCGCATGCAGCGAGAATATGAAAAAGCCTTGCAGGCTTATAACCGGGGCATCAAGGTGGATTCAGGGTTTGCTCCGCTGTTTTTGGGGCGCGCCCGCGTGGCCCCGCTGGTGGATAAAAAGGCAGATCCGCTGGCCGACCTGCTGCTGGCGATTGAGCTGGACGCCAGCCTGGCCGAAGCGCATTTTGAACTGGCGCGCTATTATATTGGCGTCAACCAGCTGGAACTGGCTCAAGAAAGCCTGGACAGGGGAACCGCGCTGCAGCCGGGGTCGCCTTACACAGCGCTTTACCAGGCGGAAATTGACCTGGCGGCCGGACGGGCTGAACCGGCTCTGGAGAAGGCCCGCCAGGCCCAGCAGATGGATATCACCCTGCTGGAAACCTATCTGGTGATGGCTGAGGCCATGCAGGCCAACGGCATGATGACGGAATCACTGGAGCCGCTGAGCATTTATCTGGGCTTCAGAAAAAATGAAGCCCAGCCCTATTTGCTGCAGGCGCGGGCGGTTTACAGCCAGGGCGACCTGGATGGGGCGCTGGGAATCATCAACAAGGCGCTCGACCTGAACCCCAAAAACCCTGCCCCCTATTTGGAACGCGGGTTGATTTATATTGACAAGGGCGAACTGGACCTGGCACGTAAGGACTTGAATTACGGCCTGGGGCTGGATCATTCCTCCTTTGAACTGAGCCTGAACCTGGGGCGGGTGTTCATGCTGCAGGGCTTTGTGGGCGACGGCTTCATCCAGATCAACAAGAGCGAGGAACTGGCTAAAACGGACCGCCAGTTTGCCGCCCTGTATTACTGGCGGGCAAAATCACTGCTGACCCTGGGGCGCAACAATGCCGCCCTGGAAGATTTCACCCGCCTGCTGGCCCTGCCGCCCGAAGCCGTGCCCGAAGATTGGGCGGCGGAAGCCGAGCAGGCCCTGCTGCCCACGCCCACCGCCACCGTGCCGGCCACGCTGACGCCGACTGCCACCCTGACCCCGCCGCCCACGGAAACCCTCATTCCGCCGACTGCGCAGCCCACCGCCGCGGGTGCAAAAACCGCGACGCCCAGCCCCACGCGCAAGCCGTGACATTAGAAATTTGTAAGAAGTGAAGTCCTCCTCTTGCAAAACAGGGTTGACTGCACTATAATCATCATCGAAAATAGACCTTAGTAAGTGTGAGGTGTCTTATGCCAGTTTATACATATCAATGTGACCACTGCGGTGTTCGTTTCGATCACCATCAAAAATTTACCGATCAGCCCCTGACCTGGTGCCCGGAATGCCACAAGAAGGCGCTCCGCAAGGTGTACACGCCAGTGGGTATTGTCTTTAAAGGTTCGGGCTTCTATGCCACCGATCATCGCTCTCCTTCGGGCCAAACCTCTCACAGCTCGCGCAGTGAGGAAAAGCCCGCCAGCGAGACCCCGGCCGCGCCCGCGGCGCCGGCTCCGGCCCCCAGCGCAGATAAGAAGGACTGAACAGGTCCCCGGTCAAAACCACAAAAACGCCTCCCGTTTGAGAGGCGTTTTTTTTCTGCCGGCGGACGGGCAAAAAAACGCTCTGTACCGGGTGTTCCGCAGCACGTCCGGTACAGAGCGGGAGGAAAACGTCACATTTAGATTGTCCCTGTGTTTGAGACGTGCCGCAGGCAGCACGTCCGGTACAGAGCGGGAGGAAAACGTCACATTTAGATTGTCCCTGTGTTTGAGACGTGCCGCAGGCAGCACGTCCGGTACAGAGCGGGAGGAAAACGTCACATTTAGATTGTCCCTGTGTTTGAGACGTGCCGCAGGCAGCACGGAGGGAAACGTCACATGATGTTTTTTTCACCGCGAAGATCGCGAAGGGCGCCAAGGAAGAAAATTTTTTTGCAGGCAGCCCAAATGAGGCTGGCTCCTCCGCCCATCCCCCTGAGGGGGACAGGCGGTGAATTCAGTATTATTTGCATTATATATATGAAAGAGCGGGTTGAGAGTGAGAGACTATTCTGCTTCGGCCGCGGCGGTGGCAATGCCAGCGGGCGCAGCAGCTTCGATGACTCGCCTGTCTTGCTCCACGTTCATTACCAGGGGGACGAAGAACATGACGGCGCCCGAAGCCACACTGAGGATGCCGGCGGCCACAAACCAGAGCTGGATGCCCAGGGCGTCAGAGACGGGACCGGCGATGAGCAGGCCCAGCGGCGACATGAGGGCGGCCAGGCTGCTGATGAGGCCGAAAACGCGTCCCTGCATTTCAGGAGCCACCGAGCCCTGGAAGATGGCGCGCAGCGGGCCGTTGGCGAGGGGGTTCATAATGCCCACCAGCCCAATGCCGGCCAGCGCCAGCCAGTACATGTTGGCGGGGGCAAAGCCAATCATCAGGATGCCGATGCCCATGCCGATGAGGCCAGACATGGCGGTGACAATGCGCCGCTTAAAGCCGCCCCACACGCTGAGGGTGATGCCGCCAATGACAATGCCAATGCCGATGACCGATTCCATCAGACCGTATTCTACCGCACCGCCTTTGAAGTGGTTCGATACCAGCAGCGGCAGCAGCGAGAAGGCCGGGTTGAAGAGGAAATTGAGCATGGTGGCCATGATGAGGATGACCAGCAGCGCAGGCCATGCAGCCACATAGCGCAGCCCTGCAACGAAATCCTGCCAGACAGAGGTCTTGACGGCCTGGCCGGCTTCGGCAGCCTGAATGCGGGGCGGCAGGGGAATGCTGATGAAGAACAGGGGCGCCACAGCCACCAGGGCGGTGAAGACATCGATCAGCAGGATGCCCTCGATGGGCAGCAGCATGAGCAGGAAGGCGCTGATGGGCGGGGTGATGATGCTGACCACACCCTGCAGGGTGTCGTTCATGCCGGCGATGCGCGAGAGATGTTCTTTGGGGACCATCAACGAGGTGGAAGCCGACATGGCCGGCCAGTGGAAGGCGCCGCCAAGCGAGCGCAGCAGCATGGCCACATAGATGTGCCAGACCTGGATGTTTCCGGTGGCAAAGAGGACGGCCACGATGAGGGTGACGCCAGCGATGGCACTGTCGGCGGCCATCATGATGATGCGGCGGTTCCAGCGGTCCACCAGGGCGCCGATGAGCGGCCCGGCGACCACCTGGGGCAGCATGGCTACCAGGGTGGCGGTGGCCAGGATGGTGGCAGAGCCGGTTTTCTGGGTCAGATACCAGACAATGGCGAACTGCACCAGGCCGCTGCCGATGAGGGAGATGGCCTGTCCGGTCCAGATGGTGAAAAAGCGCTGCTTCCAGTTGGAAGGCAGGGTGATGCCAAAATCTTCAGCCATGATAAATGTCTTTCACTCCAGAAAAACTTCGACGTGTTCGCCGTCTTCGTCATCGTAGACGTCCACAATCTGCCCGATTTCGCCGGCCTGCACCAGTTCCATCAGCTGGTTGAGATCCAGCCCTTCCACTTCGGGAGAGAACTTGGCGCCCATTTTCACGCCGGCGTTGAGCAGGCTGACGGGCAGGCGCACATTGACGCGGGTTTTGCCGGAATCGGTATCGGTGACGCGCACGCGGAACCAGCGCGGGCCTTTGCCGCCAAAATTAGGCGCATTTGGAGGCAGGGGAGGCATAGGGGGCATATCCGGGCGGGCGGGGCGCTGGGGGCGCACCGGCACATCTTCGAGGGCTTCAATCAGGCGCGCACCGTCTTCAGCGGTGATTTTACCTTCCTGGATCATGGTCAGGATTTTGAGTCTTTCTTCCATTGTAGCCATATCTACCTCCTATGATTGAGCATCTGCATCCAGGCCCTGCAGCAGGCGCCGGGCCTGATCGGCGGTAATGATGCCCTGGCTCAGTTCGTCCAGGATGCGGCGGCGGTCATCGGCCGAGGGGCGCGCGGGCGCAGGCGGGGTGTCGTCCTTGCTGGGTTCAAACCCCAGTGCGCGGATCACTTCGCTGAGACGGTTGCGCAGGGTGGGGTAGGAGAGTTTCATCTCTTCTTCCATGCGGGTGAAGCGGCCTTCACAGCGAATAAAGGTCAAAAGGAAGGACATCTGTTCAGGGGTCAGGGCGCCAAAAGGACCATGATTGAAATCGAAATGACCTTCAATGGTGGTGTCGCAGTGGCGGCAGTGAAGCTGGACGATATTCAGATCAGAACCGCAGATGGGGCACTTGCTGATGGCTGGATTCATGGCTAACCTCCCATTCCGTGGGTGAGCGGCCGCAGGTTGTCGGAAAGATGCTGGCGACTGGCGCGAATTTTCAATGTCTGACCGATATGAATAAGCTGTTCACCCAGCCACAGTCCGAGCCGGTTGGGCTTGTCGGTCTCGCGCAGTTCCTTGATCAGGTTTTCGCGTTCGATTTCTTCAACGACGGTATCGTGAAATTGCTGTGCAAATTGAATATCCAGGTAACTCATGGCAACCTCCTTGCCGAAATTTCAAATCAATCTTAGTTGATTTGAAATTATTTTACCACGATATTAAGAAAAGTCAATAATGAATTTGTAAAAATTCAATATTGGCATTGGCTTTTTGTATATTCTGGAGGTTGATATTGATTATTCGCATGCGCCTGGGCGGGGCTTTCAAGTCTCCAGCCGCTTGCAGCGGGCCGGGCAGTTACCTTTTTATTGAACGCGCATAAAAAAACATCCCCCTGAGGATCAAACCAGAAGGGGGATGGCATCGTTTCACCGGACCGGCTTCAGGCAGGACGGCCCTCAGGAAAGAAGATATCTTCGATGCGTTTTTCGAACAGCCAGGCGATCTGGAAAGCCAGTTCCAGGCTGGCGTCATATTTGCCGGTTTCAATGGCGTTGATGGTCTGGCGCGAGACGCCCAGTTTTTCCGCCAGGTCGGCCTGAGACCAATCCCTTTCGGCGCGCAGGACTTTGAGGCGGTTTTTCATCACTCGTACCTGCGCGAGATCACCAGCTTGGCCGCCAGCCAGGTGAACACCATGAACGCCCCGACATAGGCATTGTTGACATGCAGAACATCGCCCATTTCCAGCAGTCCCAGGGTGAGGGTGAGAAAGAAGGTCAGAGCAAAAGACACCGCCGTGCCATCGGTGAGGATTTTGCGGTTCATCTCGTCGAGCTTGCTGATCAACTGCACCAGGCGGACAGCAAAAAACACGGCCGGCGCCACCGGCGACAGCAGCAGGGCCACCCGCAGAGGCGAAGGTGGCAGGGCATCCATGAACAGCATGGCCGCGGCCAGGGCCAGCAGATAAAGGGCCATGGGCAGCAGCAGCGTTTTGACAAGGTGGCGGCGTTCTTTGAAACGTTCAATCACAGCGTTTTATTCCTTCCCCTGTAACAGGGGTTTAAAGAATTTGCCTGAGAAAGCCAGGAAGGCCAGCCAGGCCACAATGCAGTAGCCGGTGAAGAAGCCGGAAGCAAAATCGGCGGCGTTGGTGGGCAGCAGGCCGGCCAGGCCCAGGTCGGGCAGGTAGCGCAGCAGCACCGAGAGCAGGAAGGAAATTTGCGCGCTGAGAAAAAGGGCGTAAATGGCCCTGGTCCGGTTTTTGGGTTTGCATTTAAGAATGATCATCAGAACCTCCATATATGTTCTATTTACTTGACATATTATATGGCATGCTTTACTTTATGTCAAGCATTCTTTACATATTGGAGGCTATTCTTCACAGTTCAGGGTGCGAATTTCTTTTCCATCCAGGGTCAGGTAACGGCCCAGGCAGGCGACAGTGAGGCAGGAATGGGCCGGGATGATGCACAGCAGGTCGCCCACCTTCACCTGGGGCATCACATCGGGCGGCAGGCAGATCATGCCGTGTTCCTGCGAGAGGCCGCGCACCCGCGCTCCGGGGATGGGCGCCTGCCAGCGGTCTTCACCCGCCAGGCAGACCATGCCGTAGGAGGTTTGCCCGTTCAGCGAGAGGGTATCTTTGGAGAGGTGCACTGCTCCACCGTACACCACCACCTCGTTGCGTTCGGGGTGGCAGGCCACCACCGGGCAGGCCGCCGCCACGGCCACGTTTTCAAAGGCGCAGCTTCCCAGGGCCAGCTGCTGGGCATCATAGAAGATGAAATTGCCCGGCCGGATCTCATCCACCGGTCCCAGCGTGGAGAGGGAGCAGCCGGGGGTATCGCCAACGGACACTTCCACGGCCAAACCCTGCTGGGCCAGAAAGGCTTTCACCTGGTTCATGCGGTCCACGCTGACGGTGTAACGCAGGCAGATGTCTTTTTCAGAGGCGGCGGCATAGGTCTGCCCGGCATGGGTGAGCAGGCCGCGCAGCCTGAGGTTGGGACTGGCGCTGATTTGCTGCGCCAGGGCCAGCACGGCGGCGGTGTTTTGCCAGGTGAGGCCGGTGCGCCGGTTGCCGCTGTCGATTTTGATCCAGATATCAGCGGGTTCGCTCATTTCCTGCAGCAGGCAGGCCGCGCTTTCGGCAGATTCGACCAGCAGACCCAGCCTGATCTGGCGCGCCAGGGCGCGGATTTCGTCGCGCTGGCGCCAGTTGAGCGAAAAGGCGATGGTGATATCCTCCCAGCCGTGGCGGGCGAAATAGCCGGCCATGCCCACCGATGAGACGGTGATGGCCTGCACGCCGGCCTCGCGGAACCAGGCGCCAATTTCAGCCGACTGGTGGGTTTTGAAGTGCGGCCTGAAGCGGACGCCGGCTTCGCTGGCGCGCCCGGCCATGAAGCCGAGGTTGCGGCGCGCGATGGCTTCATCGAGCAGTAGGGTGGGTTGGGTGATGCGGTCAAAAAGGGTCATTCCGGCCTCCTGAAGGGATAAATCTTACTTGATGCGCCGCTGTTCGGGCAGCAAGACGCACGGCGTGGCGGTTCTCTATTCTCACCGCGAAGGGCGCATCCTCCGCGTCTATAGCGGTTTTAATAATGGCATGGATGAGCAATTATATTCTGTCCTTGTAACTACTTCGACAATGTCACATTAAGATTATCCACCACCCACCCCCCATCCCCCTCCCAAAAGTGGGAGGGGGTGACTGTTAATCGTGGTTTTTTGTTCCCCCGAAGGGGGAACAAAAAACCACGGGCGGTTAATTTCCTGATTGAAAGCGATAAAAATCAGGAAACGTTGAAATGTGACATTGTCAACCTGCTCAGCCGGGTCTTTTTCGAACCGCCAGGCGCGCTAAGGACGCAAAGGAAGAAAAAGAAAAGATCAAAATCTCATTTCTTTGGCTGTTTCCTGGCGTTCTTTGCGCCCTTTGCGGTGAAAAAGTCCAAAAAAACTGACCGCCTGAGCAGATACAATCTATCTTTATTATAACCTTGAAAACTGGCTGAAAACGCGTATAATTGGAGCATGGATCAACTGGTTTACTATTACGTTGGCTGAACCCATTTTTACCCCATCTGCAGCTAAAGCGCGCCTGGCAGATGCGGGCGCGTTTTATTTTTTAACAAGGAGGATGTTATGGAAATCAATGAACAGGTCGCTCTTTTGATGCAGGGCACCGAATATGGCGACGAAGCCATGAAAGCCGCAATGGCCGCTGAACTGCGCGACCGCCTGGTGGAAGCCCAGAAAGAAGGCCGCCCGCTGAAGATCTACTGCGGTTACGATCCCCGCACCACCGACCTGCACCTGGGCCACACAGTGACCATGCGCAAGCTGCGCCAGTTCCAGGAACTGGGCCATGAGGTGACCTTCCTGATCGGCAACTACACCTCGCTGATCGGCGACCCTTCAGACAAGGACAAGCTGCGCCCGCTGCTGACCCCCGAACAGGTGCAGGCCAATGCCCGCACCTATGCCGAGCAGGCTTTCCGCATCCTCGACCCCGAAAAGACCCGCATCCGCTACAACGCTGAATGGCTTTCGCAGTTGAGCTTTGCGGAATTGATTCAACTGGCCTCCAACTTCACCATCCAGCAGTTCCTGACGCGCGAAAACTTCAAGCTGCGCTGGGAAAAGAACGAAGCGGTGTACCTGCATGAGACCTTCTACGCCATCATGCAGGGGTACGACGCTTACGCTCTGCGCTGCGATGTGCAGGTGGGCGGCACCGACCAGCTCTTCAACATCATGACTGCCGCGCGCAAGATCATGACCGCCAAAGGCGAAAAACCCAACATTGGCGTGATCCTGTCCATTCTGCCGGGCACCGACGGCGTGGTGAAGATGAGCAAATCGCTGGGCAACCACATTCCGATCAACACCAACGCCGAAGATATGTACGGCAAGGTGATGAGCATTCCGGATATGGCCATGCCCTCGTTCTCGCGCCTGGTGACGCGCTGGTCGCCGGCGGAAATTGCCGCGCTGGAAAAAGGCGTGAAAGACGGCACCCTGCACCCGCGCGATGCCAAGATGAAACTGGCCCTGGAAATTGTCTCCGCCTTCTACGGCGAAGAGCTGGCCCAGGCTGCCCAGGAAAGCTTCATCCGCCTGTTCCAGCAGCACGACAACCCCGAAGAGATGCCCGAGTTCAAGCTGGAAGCCGGGCAGAGCGTGGTGGATGTGATGATTGCCGCCGGATTGGCGTCCACCCGCAGCGAGGCGCGCCGCCTGGTGGAACAGAAGGGCGTGAAGCTGGATGGCGAGGTGCTGGGCAACCCGCAGGAAGCCTTCCCGCACGCGGGCGTGCTGCAGGTGGGCAAGCGCCGTTTTGTGCGCGTGGTGGCCTGAGCCGTTTGACCTGAATTGAAAAACCTCCCGGAGACAGCCTGTGTTTCCGGGAGGTTTTTTCTTCGGGCGGCCTGGCGTCAATGACCTGCGGGCTCGGGGGATACGCAGCGGAAACCGTAGAAGTTTGCATATTCCATAGGTTGTAAATGCAATTCAATGAAATATGTATTCCAACCATCACCACGCATCATTTTATAATTTCCACTGTATGGCCCCATTGGATTATTGATAGGATTAATAAGTGTAGGTCTGGGAATATTGAGGGCTAATTTAGGGTCAACCCAGTCATACACCCATTCCCATACATTACCAACCATATCCAATGCGCCATAAGGGCTGATTCCATCTAGGTAACTTCCAACTTTGGTTGTCCCACCAATGCAAGGAATGCCGTCAATTTCCATGTTAGCCAGATTACAATTAGAGTTTTCGTTTCCCCAGGGATATTTGCGGCCATCCGGCCCTCTAGCGGCTTTCTCCCACTCCGCATTGGTTGGTAATCGTTTCCCTGCCCAGGCACAGTAGGCCGCGGCATCGTTCCAGCTCACCTGAGTCACCGGCCAATGGTCCTTGCCCTGCAAATCGCTGGTTAGGCCCTGCGGGTGTTCCCAATTGGCGCCGTAGATTTCTTTGTAGACACCGTTTTCTATGATTCGTCCTTTTCCATTTTTTTTAGAATCTGTCCAATAATGGGTTTCGCTGACAAACTGCGTGAACATGGCATTGGTGATTTCGGTTTTGTCGATCCAATAGGCATCCAAATACACACTGTGAACGTATTGACCAAAATCTGAATGTCCCATCGTAAACTCCCCGGCTGGCACAAAGACCTGCTCCATGCCGTCCTTTTCCCACACCCTTGAAACGATCGTTATCGGGGTTGATGTGGGGGTGGGGCTTGGGACTGTCATAGGTGTCTGCGAAGGCTGCACGGTTGGGGTGACCGTCATTGTGGGGGAGGGTAAAGCGGTTGGCGGCGCGGTCAGCGTGAGGGCGGAGGGCGGCGTTTGCGGCAAGGCGGTGGGAGCTGCTTCTGGCGCAGGTCCGCAGGCAGTTAAAAACAGCAGAAGGGATAAAAAAAACAGTAAAGCCGCAGGCGCAAGATGCTTCTTCATAAATATGGATTTCCTCCCTATGGCCTTGTTTTGTGAATTGATACCGGCCAGGAAAATTCAGAAAGCCCCGGTTTCGAGTTCCGGGGCCGGGATGGTTCAGGGGTTGAGGGCAGCCTGCAGAATGCTGCGTCCGGCGCTGGCGGCCAGTTCCGGATTATCCTCTTCCAGCAGCAGCACCACCACAAAGGGCGATCCGCGCCAGGTGGCCAGCGTGCCGCCAATGTACCAGGTGGTCTGGTCGTCGGCGCGGCAGGTCTTTTCCCAGAGGGTGGTTTCGGGGACGGCGAGGATGGCGGTGATGTCGTTAACCTGACGCGGGCTGAACACCGCCACCGGGTCGGAGGCGGCGGGCAGGGTCACCCAGCCTTTGCGTTCAACATTGATGGAGAGGGCCAGGCGCGGCTCAGGGCGCAGGCCGCCCGCGCTGAAACTGGCAGCCGCCTGGGCCATTTGCAGCGGCGACACCAGCGGCGCATAAACCGGGGCGCTGGTCACCTTGCCAGGCAGGGGCGTGGGCGTGGCCACCGGCGATGGGCCGGTGAAGCCGGTCAGGTTGAGATCAAAGCCCAGGCGGTGGATCAGCGACCCATCGGGGACGGTTTCGCCGGCGCCGGGAGTGATGGCATTGGCGGTTTCAAAAGGCGAAAGGCAGCCGCCCGTGGTGGGGTAATAGCCCAGCACCGCGCGGTTGACCAGGGGGGCCGAGGGATCGTGGGTGACCTGATCCCAAATTTCATCCAGCTTGTTGGCGTCAAAATTGGGATGCGAGGCCATGGCCAGCACCTCGCCGGTCTCGGCATTCATCAGCACCGCCGCGCCAGTATGCCCGGCGAAAGCCTGATCCACCACCTGCTGCAGCGAAAGGCTGAGGGTCAGGCGCACATCCTGGCCGGGGGGCGGCTGGCTGGCAATGAGCTGCTGCCACCAGATTTCCTGCATGGGATAGCCGGCCGTGCCGCGCAGGTAAGGGTCAAAGGTCACCTCGAGGGCAGCCTGACCGTAAACGGGGTGGGTGTAGCCCAGCACCGGACTGAGCGGCGGGTAGGCGGTGAAGCGGGAATAACCGCCGGCCTCGCCGGCCGTGCCGTTGAGCACCACGCCGTTGCGGTCCAGCAGGCTGCCGCGCTGCACATAGCGGTCATTGATGCTGCGGCGGGCGTTATCGTAGCGCGCGGTGAGATCCAGGCTGCGCCACGAAGCCCACCAGCTGCTCATGAAAATGGCAGCGCCCAGGCCAACCAGCAGCAGGCCGCCCAGCAGCCAGTAAGGCTGGGGACGGGCCAGGGGCACGGGGTCTTCGCCGCCGCGGTCGCTGATGAGCAGCAGCAGCAGCAGGGCGCTGAACGAGACCACCAGGGATGAGCCGCCGTAGGAGACGAAAGGCAGGGTCACGCCGGTGAGGGGCAGCAGGCGCACATTGCCGCCGATGATGAGCAGGCTTTGCACGCCGATCAGGATGGAGAGCCCGGCGGCCAGGTAACGCTGGTAATGACTGGAGGCGCGCACCGCCACCACCAATCCGCGCAGGCTGAACAGACCGATGAGCGCCGCCAGCCCGGTGGAGCCCAGCAGGCCGCTTTCTTCGGCGATGGCGGTGTAGATAAAGTCAGATTGGGCCACCGGCACCAGCCCCGGGCTGCCCAGGCCCGGCCCTGAGCCCACCACCCCGCCCGCGGCGATGGAGATGAGCGACTGGATGACCTGGTAAGAGCGGCCGGTGGGATCGGGCCAGGGATTGAGCCACGATTCCACGCGCAGGCGCACCACGTCGAAGAGCATGTAACCGGCGGCAGCGGCGCCGATGAGCACCAGCAGGCTGAACACAGGGATGATTTTGCGGCCCAGCGAGGTATAGAGCACCCCGGCATAAACCAGCATAAAAATGCTGGCGGTGCCCAGGTCGCGCTGGCCCACCAGCAGGGCCAGGGAAATGCCGGCCAGAGCCAGGGTGGGCAGGGCCAGCTGCATGAAGTTGAAACTGAGGGGAATCACCTGCGCCAGGTAGGCTGCCAGGTAAATGATCAACAGCAGCTTGAGCGGTTCGGAGGGCTGCAAAAAGAACCCGCCCAGGTTGAGCCACAAATCGGGTCCAACCCCGCCCGGATAAACCCCCACCGCAAAGGTCAGCAGGGTGAGCAGCAGGCCGGTGGTGAGCCACAGGTATTTATAGCGCTGGAGAAAATCGAGCAGGCGCGGGAAGCGCAGCCCCACCACAATGACGGCGGTGCACACCACCAGCCAGACGGTCTGGCGGGCGCCGTAATCGCTGGAGAGGCGCCAGATGGTCATCAGGCCCCATCCGCTGAGCAGGGCGGCGGCCGGCAGCAGATAGGGGTCGCTGTCGGGCAGCACGCGCACCACGCGGCGGTAAATGAGCATGAAGGAGGCCAGCCACACCACCATGCCCACCCAGTGCATCCAGCGCAGCTCCACCTCGAAGGAATGATAGCGCACCGCGGGCGCCAGGGTGAGGGCGGCCGCCAGGCAGGCCACGAAGAAGGCCGCCAGGGTCATCAGGCGGCCGCGGATCTTCTGGTGGGGCAGGGCCGGGTCTGGAACGGGGAAGAAGAACATGTCAGGCGGGTTTCCAGTATTTCTGAACCAGCAGCTGCAGTTTTTCCTGGGTGGCGGCGGGGATGTGTTCGCGGGCGGTCATGATGGCGTTGGCCAGGGCTGAGCCGCAGGCACAGGTGCGCTCGGGGGTGAGGATGTGCACCAGGCGCTTGAGGGCCGCCTGCACGGTGGTGGTGTTCTGGCTGAGGGTGCGCATCACCATTTCGGCGCTGACGGGTTCCTCGGTGACGTGCCAGACGTCGTAATCGGTGACATGCGAGATGACGGCGTAGCACATTTCGGCTTCGCGGGCCAAAAAGGCCTCGGGAGAGGTGGTCATGCCAATGAGGGAGAGGCCCCAGGCGCGGTAAAGGTTGGATTCGCCGCGGGTGGAGAAGCGCGGGCCTTCAATGGTGATCAGCGAGCCGCCCTTGTGAACATCAGCGTTGACATCGTGCAGGGCCTGCAGCAACAGGCGCGAAAATTCCGGGCAGAAGGGGTCAGCCACGCCCACATGGGCCACCATGCCCTCGCCAAAGAAAGAGCGGGCGCGCTTGTGGGTCAGGTCCACCAGTTGATCGGGGACGGCGAGCTGGCCGGGGGCGTAATCTTCGCGCAGCGAACCGCAGGCGCTGATGCTGACCAGGTGATCCACGCCGATGGATTTCATGGCATAGATGTTGGCGCGGTAGTTCACCTCGGATGGGTTGATGTGATGGGTGAGGCCGTGGCGGGCCAGAAAAGCCACGGGCCGGCCTTCCAGGCGGCCCAGCATGAGGGGGGCGCTGGGCTGGCCGAAGGGGGTGACGACCTCGCGCTTTTCGATGATCTCCAGGCCGTCAATGGCATAGAGCCCCGAACCGCCGATCACGCCAAAGAGTGGTTTTTCCATAATGCCTCCAGGTTAATCAAAATAAGTTTGTGACTGCCGGTCAGCCGGAATAATTGCGGCATAACCAGGGATGATCTCGTCATTCAAAGGTGAGCGGCTGCTCACCCCTGCCTGTTTATGTTTGACAATCAATGTTCAGAGCTAAATGCCACTACAGTATTAAACTGCCCACCCCCCGGCCCCCGCTTCTCGAGGGCAGGCCCCCGCCCGTGGGCGGGGGAGATATCTATTGGGGGATTTTTGCCCCGCAAAGCGGGGCAAAAATCCCCGTGCGGTTAATTTCCTGGTTGGAGATAAGAAAACCCAGGAAAGGCAGAAATATTATATTGTCAATCAACTCATAATGAGGTCATGTCAGGATGAGCGGCCGCTCGCCCTGCACGCCTGCCGAGAGAAAATTATGAAGAGGCGCTGGCGTCGAAGGTGACGGTGAGGGTCACCTGGCCGCAGCGCAGTTCGTCGCCCGAAACAATCACCGTGGGCGTCAGAACGCGTTCCTGGTTCAGGAAGGTGCCGTTGGTGGACTGCTGGTCTTCCACCCACCATTGGCGGTGGTGGTAAGCCAGGCGGGCATGGTGGGCAGAGATGGTGGTGTTGGGAATGGGCAGATCGCAGGAAGGATCGCGGCCAATGGTGATTTCCGGCTGGACATAGCGGCGCGATTTGCCTTCCGCATCGCCTTCGCGCCGGATGATCAGGGCGGGGTAGGTGTGACCCTGCACCACCTCCGATTGGGTTTTCAAATCCTGCCAGATGGTGTAGAAGGCCCAGCCCAGAAAGCCGTACAGGGCCAACGCCACCATCACCCGCAAAACAAGGACGATGATTTCGCTCATTTAAGCTCTTCGGGCGGCAGGTTGGCCGGGGTGGTGGGGAAGCTGCCGGTATCGGCGCCGGGCGGGGTTTCCTGGGTGTAAATCAAGATGTAGCCGGCCAGGGAAATGACATCGCCCGAAGAGAGGTTGCACTGGGTGATGCGCTGGTTGTTGACGAAGGTGCCGCCGGTGGAATTCAGATCAAAGAGCACATGCTTGCCTTTGATGGCGCGCAGCTGGGCGTGGGCGCGCGAAACGCGCGGGTCGTTGATCACCAACTCGTTATCTTCGCGGCGGCCAATGCTGATGGTGCGCATGCCCAGTTCAATGTAATCGTTGCCGTTGATCAGGTAGGCGCGCTGCACAATCGGTTCGGTGCGTTCAGCGGTGAAGGTCATCGCGCCGATGGACATGATGGCGGTGTCGCTCAACGGCGGCGGCCCGGAATAGGATGAGACGCGGATATCGTTCATCGGCAGGGTCACATCGCTGGTGATATGCAGGGTGGGCTCAGAACGGAACTGGAAGCCGGCTTCGAGGCCGGCCTGGTAGAGCCCCTTCGCCATATCGGTGAGCAGGGTGGGGTTGGCATCCCACTGCTCGCGGCGGCTGGGGTGCACCTGAATATTATAGACGTTGGGGGCGGTCATGGCGCCGTCAGAGGCCACCTGCAGGTTGGCCTGCATGGCCTGAACCAGCTGGTGGGCCAGGCTGGCCCTGGGGTTGGACCAGGGCAGGATGGCGCTCAGGCTGCCTTCAATCATGTACTGCAAACGCTTTTCGATTTGATCAAGCTTCGACTTGAGCATGATAAAACCTCACGAAAATGGATACCTGTATTATACTCAAAGGCATGAAAGAAAAGAAGCCCCGCGGGTTTATTGAACTGCCCAACACGGCAGATTGGGCGCTGCAGGTCTGGGCGCCGGACCTGCCCGGTCTGCTGGCCGAGGCTGCCGCCGGCATGTATGCTCTGATGCAGGCGCAGGTGGGGGAGGGTCCGCGCCAGACCCGCACCCTGAGCCTGAGCGGGGTGGATGCGGAAGACCTGCTGGTGAGCTGGCTGGCAGAGCTGCTCTACCTGGCCGAAACCGAAGCCCTGGCGTTTGACGCATTTTCAATCAGGGTGACGGGCAGCGCGCTGGAAGCGGAACTTTCTGGCGCACCGCTGGCGCATCTGACGCGCATGATCAAAGCCGTCACCTATCATGGGCTGGCCATCCGCCCGGGTGAAGACGGCCTTTCGACCAGCATTGTGTTTGATGTGTAGGTGAACCATGATCAAGAAAATTAACGATTACGAATGGGAAATTCCTAAGCAGGACCGGCCGGATATGCGCCAGCCGGTGCGCCTGTTTGCCACCGAACCCATGATCAACGCAGCCCGCCAGGATAAATCGCTGGACCAGGCTGCCAATGTGGCCACCCTGCCCGGACTGGCCGGTCCGGTGATGGTGATGCCCGACATGCACCAGGGTTACGGTTTTCCCATTGGCGGGGTGGCTGCCACGCGCGTTTCAGATGGGGTGGTATCGCCGGGGGGCATTGGCTATGACATCAACTGCGGGGTGCGCCTGCTGGCCTCCAGCATAGAGATGGAAGCGGTGCGCGGCCAGTTGAGCGACCTGGCCACCGCGTTGGACCGCTTTTGCCCGAGCGGGGTGGGTTCAAAGGGTTCCGTGCACCTTTCGGAACGAGATCTGGAAGAGATCTGCCGCAAAGGGGTGGCCTGGGCCACCAAACGCGGCTGGGCCGGAGCCGATGATATCCGGCGCACCGAGGAAGAAGGCTGCATTAACGGCGGCAGCCTGGACACGGTGAGCAAGCGCGCCGGCGAGCGCGGGCGCGAACAGCTCGGCACGCTGGGGGCCGGCAATCACTTTGTTGAAGTGGATTGGGTGGAGGAAATATTTGATGACGCGGCGGCGCAGGCCATGGGGCTGAACCTGGGCTGCCTGACGCTGCAAATTCACACCGGCTCGCGCGGTTTTGGCCACCAGGTTTGCACCGATTATGTGCAGTCGCTGCAGCGGGCCGTGCAAAAATACGGCATCCAGCTGCCCGACCGCGAACTGGTTTGCGCGCCGATTGATTCAGATGAAGGGCGGGCTTACCTGAGCGCGATGGCTGCCGCGGCCAACTATGCCTTTGTCAACCGCCAGCTGATTGCCAACGAGGCCCGCGAGGCTTTTGAGGCGGTTTTTGCCGGGAAAATGAAGAACTGGCACCTGCACCAGGTGTATGATATTGCCCATAATGTCGGCAAACTCGAAACCCACATCATCAACGGCGAAAAGGTGCGGGTGTGCGTGCACCGCAAGGGCGCCACGCGCGCCTTTGGCCCCGGCTCGCCGGAACTGCCGGATGAATACCGGCGCATTGGCCAGCCGGTGCTGGTGCCGGGCAGCATGGGCACGGGCTCGTGGGTTCTGGCTGGCAATGAAGCCAGCCTGGCGCGCAGCTGGGGATCATCATGCCACGGGGCAGGGCGGGTGATGAGCCGCGCCAAAGCCAAAACCAGCCTTCATGGCGAAGAACTGCGGCGCGAACTGCAGGCGCAGGGCATTTTTGTGCGCGCCGGCTCGATGCCGGGCCTGGCCGAAGAAGCCCCTGGCGCCTACAAGGACGTGGACGAGGTGGTGGAAACAGTGGTGGCGGCGGGCATTGTGCGCAAGGTGGCCCGTCTGCGCCCGCTGTGCGTGGTGAAGGGGTAAAAAATCACAACTGCTCAGCCAGCGGCATTTCCTGGCTTGTGAGCAGTTCGACAATGGCACATTAAAGATTGCCCACCCCCCGGCCCCGCCCGTGGGCGGGGGAGACCGTTATTGGGGGAGTTTTTGCCCCCAAAGCTGGGCAAAAACTCCCCATGCGGTTGCTGTGCTGATTGAAAGTATTGAAAATGCAAAAAGGATAGAAATGTGACATTGTCAAGGCAGTTACCGGGTAAAAAAGCGCTCCCTGAAGAACATCAGGGAGCGCGCTGTTTGTGGATGGAAGAGCTGATTATTTGACCTGTTGGGCCAGAGCCAGGGCGCCGTAGAGACCGGCATCGTCGCCAAGGGCGGCGGTGGTGATGACCAGGTCTTTGATGTAATCGGGGGCCATGACGTTCTTGCGGAGGGTTTCCCACAGCGGGTTGATGAGCAGTTCGCGGGTTTGCGAGACGCCGCCGCCGAGCACCACAATGGAGGGGTTGAAGGTATGGGCCAGGCTGGCAATAAACAGACCCAGGTAGTGGCCGGCGCGGGCAAAGGCTTCAATGGACAGGGCGTCGCCGGTCTGGGCGGCTTTGAAGATATCGCGCGAGGTGGGCGGGGGATCGAGGGGCAGCTTTGAGGGGCGGCCCTTTTTCAGTTCATCGGCCACATAGCGGGCAATGGCCGTGCCGGAGGAAAGGGCTTCGAGGTGGCCGCGCCCGCCGCAGTTGCACAGCGGACCATCGGGGTCGATGATGACATGGCCGCATTCGGCCGCCAAGCCGCGCTCGCCCAGCAGGAGCCGGTCATCGATGATGATGCCGCCGCCGATGCCGGTGCTGATGGTGAGGAACACCACATGGTGGTAGCCGACTGCCGCGCCGTATTTCCATTCACCCAGGGCCGCCAGGTTGGCGTCATTGCCCAGCAACACAGGCACATGGAAGCGGTCCTGCAGAATTTGCTGCAGGGGGAAGTTGACCCATTCCTTGATGTTGGGCGCCGCGATGACCACACCGGCCTTGGGGTCGGTGGGCCCGGGGGCAGCCAAACCAATGGACCGCACCGTGGCGTCTTCGGGCCACAGGCGGGCAACCAGGTCAATCAGGCGTTCAGTCGCCGTGCGCGATACATCGCGGGTTGAGATTTTTTCCTGCCGGAGGGGTTTGGTGCCTTCCGCTGGAAAAACGCTCACCCGAATTTGAGTTCCACCAACATCAACAGCTATATATGCGTCCATGCCTCAGATTATAGCAGATTCCCTTTTTTATTGTCAATCTTCTTAACAAAATGAACTGATTCCCGGGAAAAGATGGACAAAAAAAGACAGGAGAATTATAATCATATTCATGAGTTTGAATATGATAACCGCGAAACCCGCTGAAACAACGGCCGATGAGCTGCAGGCGCAGCTTTTTAAAGTGCTGACGCATCCGGCGCGCCTGGCCATCCTCCAGATTCTGCGGGATGGCGAACACTGTGTCTGTCACCTGGAAGCCTACCTGGGTTACCGCCAGGCCTACATATCCCAGCAGCTGGCCGTGCTGCGCGATGCCGGGCTGATCAGCGACCGGCGCGACGGCTGGAACATTTTTTACCGGGTGGTGGATGCGCGCATTTATGATGTGCTGGATGCCGCCAGCCGCATGACCGGCAGGACGGCGGCCCTGGAAACTGATAAAAAAGACGTGAAATGCGCCTGTCCGCACTGCAGCGGACAGGCTGGACCTGAAAAATCACAAGATAACAGGAGATGAATATGATCAACATTAAAGTGCTGGGCGGCGGATGCGCCAACTGCAAACGGGTGGAAGAAGCCGCGGTGAAAGCGGTGGAAACCCTGGGTATTGAAGCCGAATTTGAGAAAATTACCGACCGGGCCGAGATCATGAAATGGCCCATCCTGGCCACGCCGGGCCTGGTGATCAACGGAAAACTGGTGTGCGCCGGACGGATTCCGGAAGTGAGCGAAGTGATCGCGTGGCTCAAGGCCTGAAGCGAGAGGGCAGAACACGGCTGAGATCTGCCCATTTTTGCGGCAGTAACTATTCAAGGCTTTGAATATGATCGGCGGCCTGGCTGGTCGGGAGCGGGTTGGGGATCTGCGAAGGCAAAGCCTGAAGGAGTTTTACCGCAAAGAACGCCAAGGACGCGAAGGAACAGCCAGAAGGCTTTTGGCGAGGGGAGCGGGTTGGGGATCTGCAAAGGCAAAGCCTGAAGGATTTTTACCGCAATGACAAGAGCCTGGCGGACCATCTTTCTTGCTTTATGAATTGGCTGAATGGAAATGGAAAGGACAATGATGACAGCATTTTTGGAATTGACACTGGATAAGTTTATCTTCAGGGTGGACCCGGCCTGCGCCTACACCCCGCAGGGCATCTGGGTGAAGGAGGCCGGGCCGGTGAACCGCCTTGGCCTTTCGGACTTTCTGCAGCAGCGCAGCGGCGACGTGGCCTTTGCCGAGGTGAAACCGGCCGGCAGCATTCTGGCCGCGGGCGCGGCTTTTGCCTCAATTGAGACCATCAAGGTGGATGTGGACCTGCTGCTGCCGGCGGCAGCGCGGGTGGTGCGGGTGAACCCGGCCCTGGGAACAGCCCCGGAGGTGATCAACCAGGATCCCTACGGCGACGGCTGGTTGTGCGAGGTGGAATGGCAGGAAAAACCGCAGCTGCTGGCGGCGGCGGCTTATTTTGAACAGATGGAAAAAGAAGCCAGAGAGGAGCATCCATGACGCCTCCCCGTAAAGTGATGGTGATTCCCTGCAGCGGCATTGGCAAATCGTTCGGCACGGTCAGCCGGGTGGCGGCTTACCAGGTGGTTGAAGAAGACCGTCCCGGGCAGACGCAGCTGGTGCCGCTGGCGCTGCTGGTGACCGGTGATGAAGAGTCGCGCCGGCTGGTGGCCGAAAACCCGGCTGTAGCCATTGACGGCTGCAAACTGGCCTGCGCATCGAAAATGATCACGCAAAGCGGCGGACAGGTGGCGCGTGAATTTGCCGTGCTGGATGTTTTCCGCCGTTACCGCGAATTCAAGCCGGAAGGCATTGCTGAACTCAACGCCGGGGGCGAGCAGCTGGCGGCTGCCCTGGCGCGCGAAATGGATGCCGTGGTGGATGAACTGACCGGCGAGGAAGGAGGCAGCCATGCCTGAACTGCCGCAGAAAAAAGTGGGCATCATCGCCTGTTCCGGTGAAGAACTGCCCGAAGGAACCATTGCCCGCCTGGCAGCCCTGCAGGTGCTGGAGCAGCTGCGTCCTGGCGACACGGTGACCATCTGCCTGCCGCTGTTTTTGGCGGGCGGCGAGGGCGACCGGGCCTTTGCCAAATTTTACCCGACCATTGCCATTGACGGCTGCGAGAAACGCTGCGCTTTCCGCGGCACCGAAACCTATTCCAACCGCCCGGCGGCGGGCATTGTGGTGACGGAGGTCATTGCGCAGGAAGGGCTGGAACCGCCAGCCGGCCGCCGCCGGCTGAACGAAGCCGGCAAGCAGGCTGCAGCGCGCACCGCCGAACGGATTGCTGCCCGGGTGGATGAACTGCTGGGCCGGGCCTGGAGCCGTCGTGAGGGCAAATTTGCCGGCGAACCCTCTAGCGATGAGGTCACCACCTGCGCCTGCGGTTCGGGCATTCCGGTGCAGAAGCTGCAGGTGAATGGGCACGAGGTATCTCTGCTGGCCCTGCCGCTGCTGTTTCAAAACATGCATGAACAAAAGAAACCCGTCAGTGCTGAAACCGGGCATGAGCTGATGGAAATGGTAAAAATTTACAACGCGGTGGATGCATCCGCGGCAGCGGAGATCGAAGCAGCCGTGCTGGCAGCCTATGCCCGCTACTGCGCCGGGCAGGAGGCAAAGGCATGAGCCAGGAGGCGATTTATCATACCCGGGTGACCTGGAAGGGTGAGCATTGGGGACATCTGGTGATGGGCAACGGCCCCGAAATGGATTTTTCAGCCCCGCCCGATGCTCAGGGACATGCGGGCGTGTTCACGCCCGAAGATGCTTTTGTGGCGGCAGCCAACACCTGCATCATGATGATGTTTATCTGGGCGGCTGAGCGTTTTAAATTGAATCTCCTTTCGTATGACTGCCGGGCTGAAGGCGTCAAACGCATTGAACTGGACCGCACGGAGATTTTCACCCAGCTGCGTTTCCACCCCATCATCCGGGTGGCAGCCGGCGGAGAAGACCCGGAGCGGGTGCGCGCGCGGGTGGAACGGGCTTTGCAGGCAGCGCAAAAATACAGCCTGGTGGCCAATTCGGTGAAATCTGAAATTCTGGTGGAACCTGAAGTGGAGATCCTGGCCTGAATGATGACCCGCGTACATGTACAAATTCTGAGCTACCGCGCCAGTTATCGCATTCTGATCCGGCGCACCCTGCAGTCAGCCTTGCAGCAGATTCAGCGTGAGATGCCCGAGGCAGAACTTTTCATTGAAGATGTCGGCGACGTGGCAGAGATTCTCAAATATACACCGGTGCTGGCAATGCCCTGTATGCTGATGGATGGCCGGCCGGTGTGCATGGGGCGGTTTCCGAAAAAAGAGGAAACCTGCCTCTGGTTGAAAACCGCCCTTGAAGCAAAGGGTTCCCTTGAATAAAAAAGTAACTGCTTCGACCATGTCACATTAAGATTATTCATCGCCCACCCCCCGGCCCCCTCCCGATTTTCGGGAGGGGCAACTGTTAATTGTAGTTTTTGCTCAACCGGCTGAGCAGTTAAAAAAACAAACCGCCCCTTAGCTGGATTGAGGGGCGGTTTGTTTTTTTTTGACCGGATTTCAGTCTATGGGCAGACATCCGGTTTGGCCGGACCCTGCTCAAGCTGCACCTTGAAGAATTTTTTCTGCAGCCAGAAGGCCACATTGACCAGGCCAATCATCACAGGCACTTCTACCAGCGGGCCAATGACTGCGGTGAAGGCCTCGCCTGAGTTGATGCCGAAGACGGCCACGGCCACGGCGATGGCCAGTTCAAAGTTGTTGCTGGCGGCGGTGAAGGACAGGGTGGTGGTCTTTTTGTAATCGGCGCCCACAATTTTGCCCAGCATAAAGCTGACCAGGAACATGAGCACAAAGTAAATCAGCAGCGGGATGGCGATGCGCACCACATCCATGGGGATGGTCACGATCAGGTTGCCCTTGAGGCTGAACATCACCAGGATGGTGAAGAGCAGTGCAATGAGGGTGATGGGGCTGATTTTGGGAATGAATTTCTTGTAGTACCAGTCCTTGCCCATGGTGCGGGTGAGGATCATATTGGTGATGAAACCGGCGATGAAGGGAATGCCCAGGTAAATGAACACGCTTTGAGCGATTTCGCCGATGGTGATGGCCACAATGCTGCCCTGCAGACCAAACCAGGTGGGCAGAATGGTGATGAAGACATAGGCATAGACGCTGTAGAACAACACCTGAAAGATGCTGTTAAACGCCACCAGTCCGGCAGCATATTCGGTATCACCCTTGGCCAACTCGTTCCAGACGATGACCATGGCAATGCAGCGTGCCAGGCCAATCATGATCAGGCCAACCATGTAATGGGGGTAACCCTGCAGGAAGATGATGGCCAGAATGAACATCAGCACCGGGCCGATGACCCAGTTTTGCAGCAGCGAAAGCCCCAGAACCTTCCAGTTGCGGAACACATCGCCCAGTTCATCATAATGCACTTTGGCCAGCGGCGGGTACATCATCAGGATGAGGCCGATGGCGATGGGGATGTTGGTGGTGCCGACGGCGAACTGGTTGATGAACCCTTCCACGCCTGGCAGCAGGTAGCCAAGCAGCACGCCGACCGCCATGGCCAGAAAGATCCACAGGGTCAGGTAGCGGTCTAAAAATGAAAGACGTTGGGTGACACTTTTCTTTTCCATCCATTTCTCCTTGGAATAAAAAAATTAGGGGCATTCAGACGAAGACGGCGCCGGGTGCAAATTCTGGCACGAAGCGCCCGGCTGCGCGTTGGGATTGCATTGAGGGCAGGGGCAGCCTGCCACCGGCCGGACCGCCAGCTGCTGCAGGGCGGCAGGATCCAGACCGGCCAGAACGGCAGCCTGATTGAGAACGGAAACCACCTCCGGGCGGACAAGATGATAAAAAATATTGCGCCCGCAGCGCCGCGGCTCCACCAGACCGGCCTTGCGCAGGGCCATCAGGTGCTGTGAGATGCTGGCCTGGCGCAGGCCTAAAACGGCTTCCAGGTGACAGACGCAGGCTTCCTGCCCACCCAGAATGAGTAAAATCTGGATGCGCACCGGCTGGCCAATGAGGGCCAGCAGACGAGAAAGCTGTGTTTCAGGCGGTTGAGGTGAGGATATATTCATGACCACGAATATATTATAGACGGATGATGCCGCAAGCGCAACCCATTCAGACCTGTTTTTGTCCGCCTCTTTTTCCTGTAACTATTTTGGATAAATTGCATCTAATTTTAAAGAATACAAAAAGTGTTATTGGATAGGAGTTATCTTATGAAAACCAACGAATCAAATCTCGACCGCATTATCCGGGTTGTGCTGGGCCTGGCGCTGATCATCCTCAACCTGACCGGCGTGGTGACTGGCATTCTGGGTATCGTCTTTCTGGTGCTGGGGGCGGTGGCCCTGCTGACGGGCGTGGTGGGTTTCTGCCCGCTGTATACAGTGTTGAAAATCAATACCAACAAAAGCTGACGCTGTTCTTTTCGTTCAAAACCAGGGACGCAGGTTTTGCGCCCCTGATTGGTTTAACAGGTGACGATGAATCAGGATGAATTTCAAAAATTGGTGCAGGAAAACCCACGCCCGCTGATGGTGGACCTGTGGGCGCCGTGGTGCGCGCCCTGCCGGATGATGGCGCCGGCCTTCCATCAGGCCAGTGAAACATATGCCGGGCAGGTGGATGTGTTGAAGATCAATGCAGATGAGTCGCCGGAGGTGCTGCGGGCGCTGGGCGTGATGAGTATTCCCACCCTGGTGGGTTTTGCTGGCGGCAAGGAAGTGCTGAGGCGCAGCGGGGTGCAAAGCCTTGAGGTGCTGGAGCTTCTTTTCGACGCCCTGGCGCACCAGCGCGCACCGGGCATTTTGCCTCTAGCGCCGGTGGACCGCATTCTACGCACCGGCGTTGGTGTGGTCTTTCTGGCTTTGGGCTGGATAAACCGGGATATTTTACCACTGGGATTGATTCTGCTGGGAGTGGGCGCGGCAGCGCTGTTCAGCGCGATCTATGACCGCTGCCCCATCTACCGGGCCGTGGCGCCGCGGGTGAAGGCGTTCTTTTCGCGGTCAAAACAGGCATGAATAAACAAAAGGGCGCACCATTGTGCGCCCTAAAAGCATGAAGAGGAGAATAAAGCGCATGGCTTCGCTTTTGACAGCCATGATTATTTCGCGGCGCCTTTTTTAACCGGCAAACCGGCGCGCATCCAGCGTGACATGCCGCCCTGCATATTGCTGACCTTATATCCCTGGCCGCTGAGGTGGCGGGCGGCGGCGCTGCTGCGGCTGCCCGAGGCGCAAACGCAGATCACATCGCGATCTTTGGGAATGCGGCTCAGCTTCTGCGGCAGTTCGTCCAGCGGGATGAGCTCAGCGCCCTGGATGTGGGCTTCTTTATATTCCCCCGGCGTGCGCACGTCGAGCAGAAAAGGGCGGGGTGATTGAGCGATGAGCGCCTGAACCTGAGCTGGTTCAAGCTGGGCAACGGAAGGCTGGTTGAATAAGCGGGTGAAGAAATCCATGTTCAGATCCTGTCTTTGTAATGGGGTTAAATCATTGATTAGATAGCGAAAAGCGTAAAAAGTTACACATAAAAAGGCAATTAAGACCTGATTCGGATTATATCTGGTTTTCTATTGCATTTAACAGGCAGATATCTCATAATAATGGTTAACATTTCCAAAAAAGTTACAACGCACTCAGGTCATTTTTTATCTGTTACTTTCAGGAGGATTCCATGGCCGGTACTGCTTCAAAATCCAGAGCTTTTTTTTGGTTCAACTGGAATCTTGGCGCCAAGGTGGTCAGCATTTTGCTGCTGGCCATTTTGATCACTGTTGCCGCCTTTTCCGTGTCAAGCTATTTCAATATATCTCAGCAGATCAGCCAATCGAATGGAGAGGGTATGATCTCTCTGGGCGAAGAAGCGCTGCGGGGAGCCGTGCTGCAGGTGCAGGGAAATCTTTATTCCCTGCAGGCACTGGCCCTGGCGCCTGAAATTGTCAGCGCGGTGGAGGAAGCCAACGCAGCCCGCGCGGATTGGGATGAGGCGAAAATCAAGGAACTGGATCAGGCCTGGAAGGATAAGGCAGCCAGCATTCAGGAAATCGAAGCCGGGGTGCAGAACAACCCCACCAGCGATCTTTTGAAGGCCTTTCTGAAAAAATTTCCTGCTGAAGTTGAAATTTTTGTCACCGATGTTAAGGGTTTGAATATTGCCATGACCGACCGCACCAGCGACTTTTTACAGGGCGATGAGGGCTGGTGGCAGCAGGCTTATGCCAGCGGACGGGGCGACACAGCGGTGGAAAACGCCGAGTATGATGAAAGCACCAAAGTTTATGCCATGAACATTGGCGTGCCCATTTACAACGCCAGCCAGCAGGTGATCGGCGTGCTGCGCGGCACCATCAACATCACCTCTGTTTTTCAGACCATCAGCGAAGTGAAATATGGGGAGACGGGAAAAGCCGTGCTGCTCGATTCAGACGGCAACCTGCTCTACACCGAGCAGGCCGACCAGGTGATGCAGCCTGCCCCGCAGGTCATTCTGGACCTTTTAAATACCCGCAAAGCGAATGAGTGGGTGAAAATGGCGGACGCCTATGGACGGGATGCCCTGCTGGCGCATCTTTCGCTTCAGGGCGGCATGGCTGAAAAACTGGGCTGGACCCTGTTGATCAGCCAGGAAATCAAGGAAGTGAATGACCTGGTGATGGCCAACCTGCTGCGCAGCATGAATGTGCTGGTTGTGGTCACCATCCTGATGGTCATTTTGGCCATTTTTGTGTCCAACCTTGTTTCGAAACAAATGAAGGCCACTGCCAGGGCCATTCAATCTCTGGCTGAGGGTGATTTGAACCTGGCCGGCAGCAATCATGATTACCTGGACCGCATCAAGGCGCAAAAGGACGAAATCGGCCAGCTCACTCGATCCAGTTTTGACCTGCATCATTATATGAATGAGATGGTGACCGCTGCCCAGGAGATTGCCGGCGGCAACCTGCGCACGCAGGTCAAGCCGCGTTCAGAGGCTGACATGCTTGGCCATGCTTTTGAACAAATGATTGCCGGACTGCGCAAAGCAGTTAAACAGGTGGAAGAGAACGCTGTTCAGCTGCAGATTGCGTCGGGTGAACTTTCCACTGCTTCGGGACAGGCCAGCCGGGCCACCAGCCAGATTGCCCTGACCATCCAGCAGGTGGCCAAAGGCATCACCACCGAAACGGAATCCGTCTCAAAGACAGCCCATTCGGTGGAAGAGATGAGCCGTTCGATTGACGGGGTGGCCAAGGGCGCGCAGGAGCAGGCCAACAGCGTCAACCAGGTGGTGCAGCAGATGAACGCGCTTTCAGATGCGGTGATGGGCATCAAGCACGGGGCCGCCGAGCAGACGCGGGTGGTGGACGAGACGCAGAAGGTGATGGTGGAGCTATCGCGCGGGGTAGAAGGGATCCGCGGCGGGGCCCAGGAGCAGGCGCAGGGCCTTTCAGAGGCGCTGAAAGCCGGCGAAACCCTTTCAACCGCCATTGAGGCGGTGACGGGGGCAGCGCAGGCAGTGACGGCGGAGACAGAACGCACGGCGCAGGCGGCCCAGAACGGGGCGCGGGTGGTGAATGAAACCACCAAAGGCATGGAAAAGGTGCGGCGGACGAACGAACAGCTGGCGCAGCGGGTGTCGGAACTGGGCACGCGCAGCGGGCAGATCGGCGCGATTGTGGAGACGATTGAAGACATTGCCTCGCAGACCAACCTGCTGGCGCTGAACGCGGCCATTGAAGCGGCGCGGGCTGGCGAGCATGGGCGCGGGTTCGCGGTGGTGGCCGACGAGGTGCGCAAGCTGGCCGAAAAGAGCGCCATGGCGACGAAGGAGATTGCGGCAATGGTGGGGGCCATTCAGCAGGGGGCCGAGGAAGCCGTGAAAGCGATGGGGCTTTCGGGCGAGGATGTGAGCGCGGCAGCGGAGCTGACCGGGCAGGCCAAGGAAGCCTTTGAAGCAATTGTGGCTGGAACGAAGGCCTCGGCAGAGCGCGTGGATGCCATTCAGCAGGCGATTGACGGGATGGCGAAAGCACGCGCCGGGCTGGATGCGGCGGTGAGAGGGGCGAATGCGATTGCAGAAAAGAACCTGTCGGCCGCCGGCGAGATGGCGCAGTTGAACGCCAGGTCGCTGGAAGGGGCGCAGCGGGTGGGGGAGGTGACGAAG